>Ga0209694_1000685_pt1 | contig 48802 bp, 28 predicted proteins | sample GluameincwithD2O_FD_187499 | JGI IMG/M metagenome (GOLD analysis project Ga0209694, IMG submission 187499) | Mouse cecum microbial communities from Vienna, Austria - Glucosamine amended microcosms incubated with D2O (SPAdes) (version 2) | ecosystem: Host-associated > Mammals > Digestive system >... | reverse complement strand
GAGTTGACAAACGAGAACGGGTCAGAGCGGTTGCTGTGCCCCGGTGGGGCACGTTCAGCAATGTCTGAAGCGACAGCTGAGTTCTCCACTGGAGACCTTCCCCCCACCGGGACGCGCTCACCCCTGAGAAGGGGAAAATCTGCTCTTTGAGCAGATTTCGGCAGCGCGGCGAAGCCGTGACAGCTTTCTCCGCTTCGCTCCGGTCGGTGCTGGTCTCCATCGGAGACCAGCACCCCTTTCAGGGGAGCCAAGAGGTAAGTGCTAAACCGCAAATTCTGTGCAAACTCTTAGCCTCCCCTTGTTTCACAAGGGGAGGAGGACCGCCGTATGGCGGTGGAAGGGATCGGGCGCACGCAGAAACTGCCATAGAGCTGCCAGTTACAATCCCCTCAGTCACGGCTTCACCGTGACAGCTCCCCTTATAAATAAGTGGAGCCTAAGGACACCGCCGAACCGCAATTTATCCCAATTAACGAACAGCAGTAACCCCTTGCCTTTCTTGCCTGCTTCCAATTATCATTACTGAACAAAAACAAAGCAAGCCTAGCCTTCCTGCCGAAGGCTAGGCTTGCTCTTCATTGCTCATTGCCTCCTCCGCTCTTGTTCACAGCTTCAAAACCTTCTCCGTATAGTCCCTGCCGCAGGGCCAGGGGGTGGGGGCCGCAAGGCCGCAAAGGTCGTCTGCCGCGGCTTCCAGCTGAAACAGCCGCAGGGCGTCGCCGCCTGTTTTTTGAAACTCGGCGGGGCGCGCTGCAAGGGGAAGCGTGAGGGAGGCTTCCTTTAAGATCCCTTCCCCGGCTTTCTTCATGCCCAATACCCGCAGATAAGGGGGAAGGGCCGGAAGGTCGTTTGTGATCCCTAAAAAAGCGGACAAAACCAGACGGCGGATCCGGGCGTGAGAATATCGCTTCGATTTTACCAGGCTGTAAAGCTCTTCCAGGCTTCCGGCCCGGCGAGAGGCTTCAAACAGCCGGTTTTCCAAGCCCTCGCTGAGATCCGGCAGCAGGGAAAACTCCTCTCGTCTCATGGAGCGAAGTTTACATAAAACAGAACGCTCCAAAAGCTCCGGCCGAAGAGGGCAAAGGCCCAGGGCCTCTTGCTCCCGCAGCAGATCGGCGGTGTGATCGGGAACAAGACCGGTTAGCTCTTTTCCGGCCCGCAGCAGCTCCCGCAGCTGGCCGGCGGAAAAGAATTCTCCTTCCCGCCCTTCCCGATCGTGTCCCGCGCCCTGCCTGGGAAAAATCAGAGGCTTGATCTCACTTTTTTCCCGCAGCAGTGCCTTTTGATATTCAATGCCGAGCACAGCGTTGGGAGAGCGGAGAAACGGCAGAACCTCCGGCCCCAGCAGATCGGTGAGAACCATTTCCCGGCGGCGGGCAAAGGGCTCGCCCCTGTCGGGCAGGGCGGAAAGCCCCTGCGAAAATTCCGGGGAAAGCAGCATTTCCGCGATTCGTTTCAGCATAGGCCCATCGTCAAGTTCACTGCCGAACACAAGAAAGTCTACATTTCCCAAAGCGGCGGCCAAATGAACGCCTCCGGCGGCAAAGCGCTCCGCCCTGGCGCAGGCCCAGGGCAGGGGAAGCTCCAGCACCAGATCAGCCCCAGCCCCCAGCGCCAGGCGGCAGCGGGCCCATTTATCCAAAACGGCGGGTTCTCCCCGCTGTACAAAATTGCCGCTGAGAATACACACCAGCCCCTGGGCGTGCCGCTTTGCCTGCCGGAACAGCGCCTCGTGCCCGAAGTGGAGGGGGTTCAATTCGCAGATCACGGCGGCAATTCTCTGTTTTTTTCCTGTTTTCTCTGGCATTTTCCCGGAAACTCCTTGAATTTGGCTTTGAAATGTACTAAAATAAACACGGCGTTTTCCAAAACCCGGAAAATGCCGGGGGGTAACGCTGAAAAAGAGCGTTCCTTATCAGCTATCTTACCGCAATCGGTCCCCAATGGCAAGGGATCGCGCAAAAATTTGATCCTTCCGGGAGAAAAGCCCGGCTATGATTTTGGAAAGGAAGAGGCAGGACATGAAAATTCTCGTAATCAACGCAGGCAGCTCTTCTCTGAAGTATCAGCTGATCGATATGGATACCGAAAAGATGCTGTGCAAGGGAAACTGTGAAAGGATCGGCATGGAGGCGGGTGTGTTCACCCACAAAACGGAGGACGGCAGAGAGTTGCGTAAGGACGTGGATATGCAGGATCATACCGCCGCCTTCCAGCAGGTCAAGGACGCTTTGATCGATCCTCAGTACGGCGTGCTGAAAAGCCTGGACGAGGTATCCGCCATCGGCCACCGCGTGGTGCAGGGCGGGGCGCTGTTCAGCGAGTCCGTGCTGGTAGACGAAAAGGTGATCGAGGGCATCGAAAGCCTGATCCCCCTGGCGCCGCTGCACAACAAGGCCCACGTGCAGGGCATTCGCGCCTGCCGGAACCTGTTTGGCGATAAGGTGCCGGAAGCGGTGGTGTTCGACACCTCTTTCCATTCCACCATGCCCCCCAAGGCCTTTATGTTCAATGTTCCCTATGAGTACTATGAAAAATACGGCGTGCGCCGCTATGGAGCCCATGGCACCTCTCACCGCTATGTGAGCGCCCGCTGCGCGGAGCTGATGGGAAAAAAGCCCCAGGAGCTGAAGATCATCACCTGCCACCTGGGCAACGGCTCTTCTATTTCCGCCGTGGATCACGGCAAGTGCGTGGATACCAGCATGGGCCTTACCCCGCTGGACGGCTTTATGATGGGTACCCGCACCGGCGCGCTGGACCCCTCTGTGGTCACCTTTATCATGGAGAAGGAGCATCTTTCTCCCGCCGAGATGGATCAGGTGCTCAATAAGAAATCCGGCCTGCTGGGCGTTTCCGGTGTTTCCAGCGACGACCGCGACGTGACGGAGGCGGCGAATTCCGGCAACCCCAGGGCGAAGCTGGCCCAGGATATTCTGGAATATCAGATCTCCAAGTTTGTGGGCAGCTATCTTGTTACCCTGGGCGGCTGCGACGCCATCGTCTTTACCGCCGGGATCGGTGAAAACCAGCCCCGCCATCGCTCTGCCGTAGGCAAGGCGCTGGGCTTTATGGGCGTAAAGCTCGATGAAAAGCTCAACGAGGAAATGATCCACGGGAAGGAAGGCAAGATCTCCACTCCCGATTCCTCCATTGAGGTTTATGTGATCCCCACCAACGAAGAACTGGTCATTGCCAGAGATACCAAGGCGCTTGTTGAAAAAATGTAATTTCCCAATAAGCTGATGGAAAGACCCGAAGCCTAAAGAAGTTCTCTTTTGGCTTTGGGTCTTCCTTTTTTTGTGAAATTCCGGGAAAAGATTGCAATTTTGTCATAGTTCCTGTATAATAACTATGTTTTATGTAAACGTCTATGATTTTTTGGAGGGATACTGTGAAACGATTCCTGAAACAATTCGGAAAAAAAGCGATGGCACTGCTGTTTTCTCTTCTTTTATGCCTTGTTGTTCCGGTAGGCGCTTTTGCGGAGGAAGGGGAGGTTTCGTCCTTCCCGGAGGAGGGCGAATTGCTTTCTTCTTTGCCGGAGGAAGAACTTCCTGCGCCGGAAGAACCTTCTCCGGAGCCTTCTATAACGCCGGTTCCTTCAGAGGCTCCCGCGGAAAAGGAAGAGAAGGAAGGAGAAGCCGGTCTGGAGGAAAATGAAGAAACACAGGCCGCGGCCGGTTCTCTGCTGGTGCTGGGAGGGCATAAGACCTATATGAACGGCTATAAAGGCGCGCTGTTCAAGCCTGAGGCCTATATGATCCGGGCTGAGGTGGCACAGATGCTGTATAATTTGCTGGCCTCAAAGCCTGCCGTAACAGAATCGCAATTCAGTGACGTGGTACTCAGCAGGTGGTATGGCACGGCGGTCAATTCCCTGGCAAAGGCGGGGGTTCTGGCAGGCTATAAGGACGGGACTTTCCTCCCGAATAAAACCATTACCAGGGCAGAATTTGTCACGGCGCTTGCACAGTGCTTTTCCATAAAAGACAACGCCGGAGAAGCCCCTTTCTCCGATACGGCGAATCATTGGGCGGAAAAATATATCATTGCCGCTTCCTCCATGGGCTGGATCCATGGCGATACCGGCACAGGCCGTTTTCGCCCCAACGATCCCATCAAACGCTGCGAGGCGGTAACTGTGATGAATTTTGCCTTGGGCCGTACAGGAGACGGCTTTGCCGCGGACCGGGAGACTCAGAAATTCCGGGATGTCCCAAAAAATCACTGGGCTTATTTGCAGATCACGGAAGCGGCTGAGCCGGTGGCGGGAGATCCTCCCTCGCCCTCGCCATCTCCCGCGCCGGGTCCCACTGACTTTGCGGTGGGGCAGTCGGTACAGGTAGTAGCCAGCGGCGGGCTGAATCTCCGCTCTCAAAGCAATACGGATTCTTCCGTGATCACGGTTTTGACCTCGGGCACGATCCTGACCGTTACAGATATTTCCGGGCTGCCCTGGCTGGGGGTAAAAACAGCCAATGGAACCTCCGGGTTTGTGCACTCCGGTTCTTCCGATGATCCCTATGTGGTGGTCTATACGCCCGGCGCGGCTTCCGGGGCGAAGCTTTCCGCTTCCAGTCTTTCCCTGCACCAGTATCAAACGGCCCGACTGGACGCTTCTGTTTCTTCCGGTATGAACGCCATGAGCTGGTCCAGCTCTGATCCCTCTGTGGCTGTGGTAGGCTATACCGTCAGCTATGGCAGCCGGGAGCACGGCGCTATGGTATACGGCAAAAAGCCCGGCACCGCTACCTTGACCTTCTCCGACGCAAGCGGGCAGAACAAGGCTTCCTGTACGGTCACTGTCACCGCGCCGGAATCGGTCCGTTATGCCTATGCCGGTGAAAATTCAGCGGTAAAGGGCAAAAGCTTTGATCTGGTGGCCGTCACAGACCCCAGCCGAAGCTCCGTGACTTTTACCATTACCGCTGGGCCCGCCAAGGGTGCCTACACCACCAACAGCTATACCACGGAATCCAGAAATTCCGGCTACGGCCTGCCTGCCAACACAGTCAGAGTGTTCAAAAAATCCGTGGCCTTCCAGGCGGCGGGCACTTATACCGTTCGGGCTGTCGCGGCCGGAGCCTCTGATTTCCAGGATTTTGAAGTGTTTGTGCGCTCCGCGGAAGAAAGCGCGACCGCTTCCGTTTCCGGTGAGCGCCGGGGAAGCACGGAGGGCTTGAATGTCATCGCCAATTTTGAGGGCTATGTGCCTGAAATCGAAGACGATGCCATCGCTTCCGGTAATCCTACCGTGGGCTATGGCTATGTGGTGCCGAAAAACACGGCCTTCTACAATAACCTGACCAAGTCGGAAGCCTTTGCCATGCTGGTGGATAAAGCAAATAACGGCGGTTATACCGGCGGTGTGAACCGGTTCCTGAGAAATAACGGCGTCAAAATGAGCCAGGCGCAGTTTGACGCGCTTTTGAGCTTTGTTTGGAACTGCGGCACCGGCACCCTGGATCCCAGCGAGTACGACACGCCCAAGGTCATGCTGAACGCGGTGGTTCCGCCTTCCGATTTATCAGCGGGAAGACCTTATACCGGCAAATTAAATGTGGGCTCCTCCGCCGTTTACAAAGACGCTAACCTATCCAGTGCGGTTCTTACAAAGGTGAGTGACGGAGCATCTGTCAGTGTGGTCGGCCACAAGCTTGTTCCTGAGAAAAAACAGGCCTGGTATCAGGTGAAGTACGGCAGTCAAACCGGCTGGATGCCTGCCGGTAAGGTGACGCTCAGCGCTACCGGATTGACCAGGGACTTAGCCTATGCCGATGCCGCCACCCTTTCCAATAACTTCCTGCAATGGCACAAATCCGGAAGCACCTGTATCTATGGCCTTTTGACCCGCCGCTTGGCGGAATGCAAGGTGTTCTTCTTCGGCAATTATGCGGACGCATACCATTCCAGCTCCAATTATGGAGATAACACCTATGGCTTTGTGTACCCGGATTGCTGCAAGCGGTACGAATAAAGCGGAAAAGAAAGAGAAAATGGGGCTTAAAAGCCAAGGCCGGATTGGGAAGTAATCTAAAGCCTATCTACATCAAAGTATTAGAAAAGCAGGACAGGAAGCAAAGTTGCTTTCTGTCCTGCTTTTCTATAAGATTAAAATCCGCCTATAGTATGCTTCCGAAATTGATGAAGGTTGGTAACATTGATACCGCCACAAACGCTTGGGAAGAAAGACAAAAAATCGTCAATGATTATGTGGGCCCAGCTTTGCAAATCTATTTATCAACACTTGGAAGCTGGGACACAAAAAACCAGTCTCACAACACCTGAAAGTCAGTTGTTTTTTCGGGTACAGAAGGATAAAAATGAAGCTTTACTGAACAGTTACCAGTTGGATTCGTAAAAATACACTCGATTTGTAACTGGATTGATTGCCCCATAATAAATCTGTCCGTGATTCCAGGGATAACCATCTAAAGGCGGGTTGTCGCCCCCAAGAGGATATTGGGCATAAATCACATAGGTTTTGTACTCGGAGGGGAACCTGAGCGAAATTGTCATATCATGGGCCGTAAGTCCTTGATTTAGATAAGAGCCGGGATAGTCTGCCTTTTCCTTAAAAAAAGATTCCCATTTTTCTATCTCTTTCCGGGGAGCACGGAACTCTAAAGAAAATATACTGCCACCTTGCAAAATATGAGGGCTGTGTTGAAATTTAATTTCGGAAGCATATTCCGGGATTGGGTAAGGGAAAATATCCCACTTGCTTTCCTCTGTAGGAAAGGGTCCCCCTTTCAAGTGATCATAGTGGGCAAGGTCTTCAGTACACCATAAATTTCCAAATGCTAGAGAGGCATCGGAGAAGCAGATCCAACCTGTAGCTAACGTAAAGGCCGCTAGAATAGCGCCTGCTATGCGCAGAAAAAACTTTTTCCTTGACAGTTTGCGTCTGGCCAATGCAAAGGCAAGGACAAACAGCGTCTGGAACAGAAATATCCATAAAAATTTCCAAGGAAGAAAGCTGAAAAAAAAGAAAAATTCAGCGCCTATCAGTGCGATCCAGCAGATAGCTTCCCACAGTACAGCCACCCAATCCCGCTTCTTTTCCATGCGTATTGCTCCTTTCCCCAAAAACAAATAAAGTATAGCAAAGAAATTTGGCCACGTCAACAAGAAAACACAAAGATGTTTTTGACATTCTGTAGTTTTTACTGTATCATTATAAATAATCTAGGATGTATTGCTCTTAGATTTCGGCAAAAACATTTAAGTGAAAGGGTGTTGTTATGAAAAAGAAGAAATTTCTAGCCGTTCTACTTGTGGTATGCATTCTCTTTTCTAGTACAGCTACCATAACCGCATCTGCCGCAAATTTTTCTGATATATCCGGTCACTGGGGTGAGTATTACATTAACCGAATGACAGATGCTGGCATTATCTCTGGTACGAGTCCCACAAAGTTTTCTCCAAACACCAATACAACACGAGCACAAGTGGTTGTATTTTTAGGTCGTTTACAAGGAATTACCGTCAATAACAATGTAAGCACTAAATTCACAGATGTGCCCTCCGGGCGATATTATACCGGCTATGTGGCATGGGCAGTGAATAATGGCTTTGTCAACGGGACAAGCAGTACTACTTTTTCTCCAGACAAAGCAGTTACCAGGCAACAATTTGCGGTTATTGTTTACAGATATTTAAACAAGTATCTTAGCTCCAAGATACCCAATAACCTTCCTACCCCATATTATAGCGACAAATCCTCCATTGGATCAACTTACTTAGCCGCCGTTGAAAGACTGGGACGCGCTGGCATAATGCTGGGGGATAATAATAAATTTAATCCCACAAATCCATTGACAAGAGCACAGGTCGCTACTGTGCTGTGCAAAATTTATGCCCTAAAGCGGTTTGGAAGCGGGGTATTTATTACAACGATGGAGAGCACGGCAAAAGCAAACAAAGAAGCATTTATGAAAAAACACAACTCCATGTCTCCTGTACAGAAAGCAGCTATGGAAAGTGATTTAAATAGATTGTACGTTATGGCACAGGCGGGTGTTGCTGCTGAATCTAAAGATTGGCCTAATGCCGCGAAACTGCTTGGTCACTATTTAGGTAACTCTGGCAAAAAGTATACCACTTTTCCTGTGAAAACAGTTTTAAATTCTCTGAATGACGATGATCCAGGCAAGGCAAAAACAAATTACAATTACTTAATCAACGACATTATCCTTGCTGCTCAGTGTTATGGAGCTGGAAAAACTTTTTCACTAAGCTATGAGCACTCCTTTACAACAAGATATATGGATGAAGACATATTTCGTTCACTTGGCAATACTCGCGTTGCCACCCAAACAACGAGTATCACTAAATCTGGAACAAGGTATACGGCGAAGGTAAAGATTTATTTGAAGGATTATTATGACTGGAAAGCCGATAATACGGGAGAGTATGATTACGATGACATATCTCACAGTATGTTGGATATGGCTGCTAATATACTTTACCTATTTAATACCGCAGGCAGGGCAGCGGGCTTCGATAACGAAAATTATGTTACTGCCACTATAACATGGACTTCCGGACAGTATTATGGAAAGGGAGCATCTGTAACACTTAATTAAGAGAGGTGGATTATTATGAAAAAGAAAATATTACTTACAATTAGTTTAATTCTTGTTTTTTCAATTTGTATTTCTGTTGCAATATTTTCTGCCAATGGCGCAGAAACCGATACCATGAAAGCTTTTCAAGTTGCCGCACAGTCCTATAAAACAGTTTGTGATACTTCCTTTGATACAGAAGATCCAGACCTCGGTGAGTATGCTATTGTAGGATATTATAAAGATGTTCCTATTACTCAAAATCAAGTTGCCTACAAACAAGCGATGGATCAACTCAATCAAAATCCAAAAAAGACTGAAAAAGAGACTGTTTTTGCAGTCGCTCAGGATCTCTTTACTTTTGAGCAGGCAAAAAATTTAGGGCTCTATCCTTCAGAAGAGGAGATGGACGAAGCATTTGTTGCAGAAACTGAATCATTCCAAGCAAACCTGGAAGAAAATTTGGAGCTTTGCACACAGATTGGGTTCACTCAGGACGAATTGATTGCATGGATGACGCAACAAAGAATTGAAAACATTGCTAAGTGCCGGTTTATGGCTCAGGTATTAATCTCCTTGCAGGAAGAGGAAGAAATCGATGATGAAATATTGGCTGAACTAGTTCATGCGCTGGTGTTGAGAGAGGAGGGGACTGATTTACTATCAACATTTGACAAGTTTTATGACCGCTATGTGACCCTGCAGATAGGGGATCAAATCACCTATGTCAATGAAGATACTGGTGAAGAGAACAATATTGTTTCTGAGTGATACTGACCAGATGTTTTAACATCAACAATTTGAGACAGACTTTCCTGAAAGCGACACAAAAAAGGAGCGAAGCGATCCCGAAACGGTTCGCTTCGCTTTTTTTACGAGAAATTGTCTTGTTAACCTGCGGCGAAGTTTCAAATGCCTCGCTGCCAGTATTTCCTGTCCAGCGTGCGGTATTGTACCGCTTCGCCCACATGGGCTGTGCCGATAGGGCCGCCGCCGTCCAAATCGGCGATGGTTCTCGCCACCTTCAGCACCCGGCGGTAGGCCCGCCCGGAAAGCCCGAATTTTTCGAAGGTGCGCCGCAGCAGGTGGGAGGCGTCCTCGGTGACCTGGCAGAATTCCGGAAAATGGGAATCGGGGATCTGGGCGTTGCAGGAAAAGCCCAGGCCCGCGTAGCGCTTTGCCTGAAGAGCCCTGGCAGCGGCCACCCGCTTGCGGATCACGGCGGAGGGCTCGCCGTCTCCGCCGCCGGAAAGCTGGTCGAATTCCACGGGCGGCACCTCAATGTGCAGGTCCATTCGATCCAGCAGCGGGCCGGAAACACGCGCCAGATAGCGGTCCACTGCGTGGGGCGGGCAGGTGCAGGGCCGGGTGGGGTGGCCGAAGTAGCCGCAGGGACAGGGGTTCATGGCGGCGACCAGCATAAAGCGGCTGGGGAAGCTGGCGGAGCCGATGGCTCGCACCACCTCCACTGTGCCGTTTTCCAGGGGCTGGCGCAGGGCCTCCAAAGCGGCGTGAGGGAACTCTGGCAGCTCGTCCAGAAACAGCACGCCGTTGTGGGCCAGGGAAATTTCACCAGGGCGGGGCACGGTGCCGCCGCCGGTGAGCCCAGTGGTGGAGGTGGTGTGGTGAGGGGCGCGGAAGGGCCTTTCCCGCAGCAGGGAGGCCCCCTCCGGCAGGCTGCCGGAAATGGAATAGATCATGGTGGTTTCCAGCGCCTCCTCAAAGGTCATTTCCGGGAGAATGGAGGGAAGCCTTTTAGCCAGCATGCTTTTTCCGGAGCCGGGCGGGCCCAGCAGCAGAATATTGTGCCCGCCGCTGGCCGCGATCTCCATGGCCCGCTTTACTTCGGGCTGACCCTTGACGTCGGAAAAATCCAGCCGGGGGCCTGCTTCCGCCGGAAGCTCTACCGGAACAGCGGGGGCAATCAGAGCTTCCCCCCGCAAATGGGCCAGAAGCTGCAAAACATCCCGCACCGGATACACGGCAAGCCCCTCCACCACGGCGGCCTCCGCCGCGCAGCGCTCCGGCACAAAGATCCGGGTAAAGCCCGCTTCCTTTGCCTTGCAGGCCATGACGAGGACTCCCTGCACGGGCCGTACCTCGCCGGAAAGGGAAAGCTCCCCCAGAAACACGGCGTCGTCTGTTTGGCAGGAAAGCTGCCGGGAGGCGGTGAGCAGGGAAACCAGCAGGGGAAGGTCATAAAGCGGCCCGGCCTTTTTCCGGTCCGCCGGGGCCAGGTTCATGGTGATGCGCCCCACCGGAAACTGAAATCCACAGTTTTTGATAGCTGCACGAACTCTATCCTTGGATTCCTTCACCGCCGCGTCCGGCAGGCCTACCAGCTCAAAGGCGGGCAGGCCGGAGGAGAGGTCGGTCTCCACCTCCACGGGGAAGGCCTCCATTCCGAAAATTCCCATGCTGTGGGTTTTTGCCACCATAATAATGACCTCGTTCTTTCTGATATTTTTCCATATATTTTATTATACGGCAAAATGGGAAAGCTTACAAGCGGGAGAAGCGGGAAGGTGAAGAATTTATTCCGGGCTATGTTGTTTTCCTGTAAAGCTCCACTCGGAGAAATTGTGAAAAACACAAATACTTCTTGACGAAAAACACTTTTGCGTGTAGAGTAAATTTGAAAAAGGTCAAAAAGCGGAAGGAGGGACGGCCATGGAATACAGCGCGTGCGGCGACGCGGAGCTTTGCCTGCTGGTTCGGGAAGGCTCTCCCGATGCCTTTGCGGAGCTGAGCTCACGCTATTTGCGGCTGATCCGGGCAAAGGCCGCCCAGTTTGCCGGCCCTTCTGCCCCGGAGAAGGAGGATCTGCTGCAGGAGGGCTTTTTAGGCCTGTACGCGGCGGCAGTTTCCTTCGAGGAGGCGGGCGGCGCTTCTTTCCGCACCTATGCCGGGATCTGCGTGTCCCGCCGCATGACAGACGCGGCCAGAAGACATGGCAGCACGAAAAACAGGCCGCTTAACGAGTCACTTTCTCTGGAAAGCGAGGCCGCGCATCTGGCGCTGGAGAGCGGGCCGGAGGATCTTTTGGAGCTGCGGGAGCGCCTTCAGGCGCTGTTTCGGCAAATGGACACGGTTTTGACGCCCCTGGAAAGAAAGGCGCTGCTGCTGTACCTCAGCGGCTGTAAGCGCTCTGAGGTGGAAAATCGTTCCGGCATGAGCCTGCGGGCTTTTGACAACGCCCTGTACCGGGTGCGAAATAAATTGAAATTTTTTCAGGACGCAAAGTAAGGGCGTTTCGCGCAATTCCAAGCGGCGTTGTAAATTGCGAGGGATCTCCTAAACATTTTTCTTTTTTTGCCCTCGGTATTGCGGAGCGGCGAAAAGGGTATTATAATAGACGCAGCGGCAAAAAAGCCGCGGCATGAAAAAGGGGGAAAGTAAAAATGGCAGAGATCACAAAGGACACGATCATCGGCGATATTCTGGATCTGGATGACTCCACCGCTCCGTTCTTCCTGGAAATGGGAATGCATTGCCTGGGGTGCCCCTCCGCACGGGGCGAGACCCTGGAGCAGGCCTGCGCGGTACACGGTGTCGATCCCAATGAAATGGTGGAAAAGCTGAATCAGCATCTTCAGGGCAAGTAACCTGAGGAAAAACCAGAGATCGTTCTGCTGCCGCACGACTTCTGCCGGGCGGCGGCAGTTTTTTTAGAAATAATAGACTTTTGAGGTCTTAAAGCGAGGAAAAAAGATATGGCTAGACCGCTTTTTCAGCTGGGCCCCCGCCTGGCGCTGTGCGCGGAGATGGTGCGGGAAGGCAGGCTCTTGTGCGATGTGGGGACAGATCACGCCTATCTGCCTATCTGGCTTTTGAAAAGCGGCAGAATCCCGGGGGCGCTGGCCTGTGATATCAACCCCGGCCCGCTGGAAGCCGCCGCGGGAAACGCCCGCAAATACGGCGAAGAGCACAGGCTTATCCTGCGCTTGTCCGACGGCCTGCAGGAGGTGCGGCCGGAGGAAGCAGAGGATATCGTGGTCGCCGGCATGGGCGGGAAGCTGATGCTGCGGATCATCGAGGAAACGCGGTGGCTTACGGACGCGGAAAAGCGGCTGGTGCTTCAGCCCATGAGCTCCGTCGAAGAATTGCGGCTGGGTCTGAAAAGACTGGGCTTCTCCGTACTGGAGGAACGGGCTGTGGAGGATTCCGGAAAGGTCTATTCCGCCTTTGCCGCCGCATACATAGGAGCAGAACCGGAAACAGACCAGCTGTACCCTTATTTGGGAAAGCTGAAGCCGGGGGAAAGCGCTGTCCGGCTGTATGGGGAAAAAGTGCTGCGGGAGCTGCGGGGCCGCCTGGAGGGCGCTCTGCGGGGCCGGGGGCAGGAAACGCCGGAGCAGCTGCGAAAAATCATAGGGCAGATCGAAGCCCGTTATCTGAAATAACCGGAATGGATTTGGAAAGGACGATCAGCAATGGCAAGGATCCAGGATATTTACGACTGCATCGACGCGGCGGCTCCCTTTGCCTCCGCCATGACCTTTGACAATGTGGGCCTTCTGGTAGGGGAAGGCAGTACAGAGGTGTCCAGAGCCCTGGTGGCGCTGGATATCACAGAGGCCGTGGTGGAGGAGGCGGCCTCCATGAACGCGGGGCTCATCATCAGTCACCACCCGGTGATTTTTCACCCCCTGAAGGCGATGGGCGGACGGGATATCCCTTATCTGCTGGCAAGAAAGGGGATCGCCGCCCTGTGCTGTCACACAAATCTGGATCTTTCCCCGGTATGCGGCGTCAATACGGCGCTGGCGGGCAAGCTGGGGCTGAAAAACATTCACCCGGAGGACGTGTTCGGTGAAGAGTGCGTGCTCTTTGCCGGAGAGCTGGAGCAGGAGGCTTCCCCGGAGGAATTCGCGGACCTTGTGAAGCAGCGTCTGGGAAGAAAAACGGTGGGGCTGATCCCTGGGAAAACCCCTATCAGGAAAGTGTTTCTGTGCAGCGGGGCGGGGGGAGATTACGTTTCTTTTGCCGCCTGCCGGGGGGCGGATGCCTATCTCACCGGAGAAATGCGGCACCACGAGGCGCTGGAGGCTGCCCGCACGGGCGTGACCTGTGTGGTGGCGGGCCATTACGAAACGGAAAAGCCCTTTGCCGAGTTTTTGATCTCCTATTTGAAAAAACGAATCCCCAGCACGGCGTTTCTGCCCTCTCAGGCGGAGCGCGGGCCGGTGGAGCTTCGATAAGGTTTTGTAAAGGCAACACCGCACAAAGATTGTGAGCAAGTTGCCTAAAGGAAAGGAAAGCGTCATGGCATTAGACGGTATTTTTTTACGGCATATCAGGCAGGAGCTGGAAGAGAAGCTTCTGGGCGGCAGAGTGGATAAGCTCCATCAGCCCAACCGGGAGGAATTGATGGTGGCGTTCCGTACCAGGGAGGCCGCCTATAAGGTGCTGTTTTCCGCCCGGGCCAACAGTGCCCGGGTACATTTCACCTCCATTGCCTTGGAAAACCCCAAGCAGCCGCCCATGCTCTGCATGCTGCTGCGAAAAAAGCTGCTGGGGGCAAAGCTTATTGCCATTCGCCAGCCGGGGCTGGAGCGGCTGCTTCATTTCGATTTTGACGCCATAAACGATCTGGGAGATCATGTGGTGCTCACCCTTACCATGGAGATCATGGGCCGGTACAGCAATGTGATCTTGACAGACCAGGAGGGAAAGATCATAGACGCATTAAAGCGGGTGGACGCGGAAATGTCCTCCCAGCGGCTGGTGCTGCCGGGGCTTACCTATCACCTGCCCCCGCCTCAGGAGAAAAAAAGCGTGTTGGAAATCACCTCTCAGGAGCTTATCGCTCTCTTAAGGGCCCTGCCGGGAGATATGGAGCTTTCCAAGGCTTTGCTTTCTGTCCTTCAGGGCGTGTCGCCCATCGTGTGCAGGGAACTGGCCCATCAGGCGGGCCGGGGTGTGGAGCTTACGGTAAAAACCATGAACGAGGAACAGTATTTCCGAACGGGCTTTTTCTTTCAGCAGCTGAAGGAAACAGCGGAAGCCGTTTCCGGACAGCCTTTTATGGCCGTAAACGCCCAGAAAAAGCCCATGGATTTTTCTTTTGTGGAGATCCACCAGTACGGTACCGCCGCAGTGGTGAAGAAAGGGGAAAGCTTTTCCGCTCTGCTGGACGATTTTTACCGGGAGCGGGATCAGCAGGAACGCATGCGGGTGCGGGAGCAGGATCTTCTCCGCCTGCTTTCCAACCATTCCGACCGGCTTTCCCGAAAAATCAACGCCCAGCGGGCGGAGCTGGAGCAGTGTGCCCAGCGGGACGCTCTGCGGATCGCGGGAGACCTGATCAGCGCCAATCTCTATGCCCTGCCGAAAGGAGCGGAGCATGCCGAGCTGCCCAATTATTACGAGGAAGGCCAGCCCCTTGTTTCCATCAAGCTGAATCCCGCACTTTCTCCCTCACAGAACGCCCAGAAATATTATAAGGAGTACCGGAAAGCGAAAACCGCCGAGGAAAAGCTCACCGAGCAGATTGCCCTGGCCGGGCGGGAGCTGGAATACCTGGATACCGTGCTGGACGCTCTTTCCCGTGCGGAAACAGAGCAGGATCTCTCGGAGATCCGGGGAGAACTGGGAGAGCAGGGCTATGTGCGGATCCCGCGGGGGAAAAAGCAAAGGCCAGCCGGAATCAGCGAGCCCATGACATTTACAGTCTCCGACGGTTTTACCGTGCTGGTGGGCAGAAATAACCGGCAAAATGATAAGCTCACCATGAAGCTGGCGAACAATAACGATATCTGGTTCCACACCAAAAATATCCCCGGCTCCCATACCATTCTGGTCACAGAGGGAAGAACCCCCACCCCAAAGGCCATGGAGGAAGCGGCGGCTTTGGCCGCCACCCACAGCCGGGCAAAGGACTCCGCCCAGGTGCCGGTGGATTATACCCAGGTGCGCCACGTCAGCAAGCCCCAGGGCGCAAAGCCCGGCATGGTGATCTACGATACCTACAAAACGATTTTCATTGACCCGAATTCAGCTGCCGGACGCTAGGCAGCGCGTCGCACGTCGTGCGACGCGTAATGAGCAATGAGAAATGAGAAATTTAAGGGCAAAGGAAGAATGCGCTAAATTGGAATTTATTTGCCCTTAGCCTCCCCTTGTTTACAAGGGGAGGTGGCATGCGTAAGCATGACGGAAGGGATCGGGCTTGCGCGGAAAGTTGCATCAAATCGCTGGCTTCCAATCCCCTCAGTCAGCCTTCGGCTGACAGCTCCCCTTATAAATAAGGGGAGCCTAAGGGCGATAAACTATCATTTAGCGGTTACTCACTCACTTCCCACCTGTCATTACTGAACAGAAAGCAAGGCTGCCTTGCTTTCTCGGTGAAGAATCTCGTCCTTTGTCCTTTTTCCCTGGAATTAAGGGCAAGATTCTTCGTCACTTTGTTCCTCGGAATGACAAAAAGGCGGGGGCTTGGTCTTTTTCTAACGACTAACTACTAACGACTAACTACTATAAAAGCAGGAGGAAACCGCCATGGGAACGCTTTTACACGGGATCGCGGCCTCGCCGGGGATCGGCATGGGCCGGGTATTTCTGTACCATGCGGCCCGGATCACCGCAAAGGAAAAACCGGCACGGGGCCAGGCGGAGGAATGGAGGCGCTATCGGCATGCTGTGAAGCGGTTCTGCGGAGAGCTTCGGGAGAGGGCGGCGCGGCTTGCGCCGGTGGCAGGCCAGGAGCAGGCGGATATTTTGCTGAGCCAGGTTGCCATGGCGCGGGACCCCGCTTTGGAGGAGGCGGTGAAAGCGCGCATTGCTTCCCGCCAGTCCGCGGAAGCGGCGCTGGATGCGGCCTGCGCCCAATTTATTGGCAGCCTTCTGGAATCGGAAAGCGAGGTGATCCGTCTGCGCGCCGCGGACGTGCGGGATCTTCGCGACAGACTGCTCCGCATTTTGCTGGGGCTGCCGGAAACAGATTTTTCCGCCCTGCCGCCCGATACGGTATTGATTGCGGATTCTCTGCCGCCCTCCGCCATGACCGCCCTGATTTCCCACCCCATAGCCGCCATCGTTTTCTGCAAGGACGGCAAAGCCTCCCACAGTGTGATCCTGGCCAGGGCCATGGAGATCCCCACCGTGGTGGAAACCGGAGAAGTAGCCTCCCAGGTGAAAAACGGGGAATGGGCTGTGGTGGACGGTACCGAGGGAACCGTGCTTTTTTCTCCCACAGCGGAAGAGCTGCAAAGCAGTGAAAAAAAGAGAGAGATCTATCTGCAAAGCAAGGAGGCGCTGAATACTTATATCGGCCACAACGCGGTAACGGCGGATCAGCTTCGCATACGGCTCACCGCCGGGGTGGGAAGCGAAGGGGAGATAAGGCAGGCCGGGAAATACGGCTGTGACGGCGTGGGTCTGCTGCGCTCGGAATTTTTGTATCTGGATCGCTCCACTCTCCCCGGGGAGGAAGAACAGTTCCGAATGTATACTTCTCTTGTCAGGGCCGTGGGCGGAAAGCCCCTGGTGATCCGTACTCTGGATATCGGCGGCGACAAGCGGCTGCCGGGGCTCTTCTGGGAGCAGGAGGAAAATCCCTTTTTGGGCTGCCGGGGCGTGCGCCTCTATAGAGAGCAGGAGGAAATGTTCCGCACCCAGCTGAAAGCGATCCTCCGTGCCGGGGCCTATGGCGATGTACGCCTGATGATCCCCATGATCACCGGGGTGGAGGAGCTTCGCTGGGTAAAGAAGGTTTTTGCGGAATGTAAAGAAGAGCTGCGAAACAAAGGGGAAAGTCTGCGGGAGGATATGCCGCTGGGGGCCATGGTGGAAACCGCCGCCGCGGCCCTTACCGTGGAGCTTCTGGCCGAAGAATCGGATTTTCTCAGCATTGGCATGAACGACCTGACCCAGTATATTCTGGCAGTGGATCGGGATAACGTAAAGGTATCCCACCTGTATTCCCATTATGACCCCGCACTGCTCCGCTCTCTTCAGCGGATCTTTTCCTGTGGAAGGGAAACCGGAATTCCCATAAGCGTGTGCGGCCAGGCCGCCGCAGATCCCTTATTTCTGCCTCTCCTGCTGGGCCTGGGGGCGGAGGAGCTCAACGTGCAGCCTTCCTTCCTGCTGCCTACCCGCCGGGCGCTCTCTCAGTGGACGAAAGGGGAAGCGTCTCTCTTAGCGGAGCAGGCGCTGAAGCTGAAAACAGAAGCGGAGGTCTGTAAGCTGCTGGAGGAAAACCGGCGCTGAAAGGGGAGAGGGAGCCATGCACTACAAAAAGGTAAAGGGGATTCTTTCCGCCCACAATGGAATGAACCTGTACCGCGGCTGCTCCCATGGCTGTATTTATTGCGATTCCAGAAGCAAATGCTACCATATGGAGCACGAATTTGAGGATATCGAAGTCAAGGAAAACGCTTTGGAATTGCTGGAAGACGCGCTGAAACACAAGCGGAAAAAATGTATGCTGGGCACCGGCGCCATGACAGATCCCTATATTCCTTTAGAAGAGCGGCTGGAGTATACCAGAAAAGCCATGCAGCTGGCCCTGCGATACGGGTTCGGGTTCACTGTGCAGACAAAGTCCGCATTGATCCTGCGGGATCTTGATCTGCTGCGAAAAATCAACGAAAAAACAAAATGTGTCGTACAGATGACTCTCACCACCTGTGACGAGGAGCTCTGCAAAAAGCTGGAGCCCAGGGTCAGCACCACGAAAGAACGCTTTGAGGCGCTGAAGCGTTTTCAGGCTGCGGGAATTCCCACCGTGGTTTGGCTTTCGCCGATCCTGCCCTTTCTCAATGACACGGAAGAAAATATTTCCGGTATTCTCAAGCTGTGTATCGAGGCCGGGGTGTACGGTGTGATCTGTTTTGGCATGGGTCTTACCCTTCGGGAAGGAAACCGGGAGTATTTCTATGCTCAGCTGGATCGTTTGTTCCCAGGACTGAAGGAAAGGTATCTGGAACACTATGGAGACCGCTATGAGGTGGGAAGCCCCCATTCCGCCCGTTTGACGCGGTTGTTTCACAGCACCTGTGAGAGAAACGGCATTGTCCACGATAACGACCAAATTTTCCGGTATTTATCTGAATTTCCGGAGGAAAGAGAGCAGCTTCAGCTCACCCTTTTTTAGAACTGTGAATAGCGCTGAGAGAAAACAGCAAAGACGTCTCCCAAAGCGGGAGACGTCTTTGCTGTTAGGAGAACAAGAAATGATAATTTTACGCCCTTAGGCTCCACTTGCGCGAGTAAGGGGAGCTGTCACGGCTTCGCCGTGACTGAGGGGATCAAAACTGGCGGTTTTATCCCACTTTCTGCGTGTAACTATCCCTTCCACCGCCGTTCGGCGGTCCCCCTTCCCTTGCAAGCAAGGGAAGGCTTAACCACCCCGCCAAATTCCAATTTACCGGTTCCCCGCTTGCCTCCTACTTTGTCATTCTGAGGAACAAAGTGACGAAGAATCTCGTCCTTAATGCCTGACTAAAAGGACAAAGGACGAGATTCTTCACTTCGTTCAGAATGACAAAGAGAGATCTTTTCCTTTTCTAACAACTAACTACTCACGACGAATAACTGATAATGACCCTTTGCTAAGTGAGCTGAAATTACTTTTTGGAATTTTCCCAGTATTTGTTGTAGATCTCCATGGCCCGGGAAAGGCCCACATTTTCCAGAGAGGCCAGGTAATTGTCCCATTCGGCGTTGATATCGCCCTCGCCGCCGACCCACCTGGCAAAATTCTGATCGGTGATGTTCTGAATATCGGTTTGCAAAATGCTCAGCTCCGCGTTGTCCTCGGCGCTGTAGAGCACAGCAGGATAAATCTCGTCCTCAGAGGGGATATAGGGCGTGTAGATGGCGTCGATCTGAACCTTTTCTTCTGCCCAGCTGTTGGGGATCAGCTTTTTGTCAAACTCCTGGCTGATGTAGTAGGGTCCCCGGTCTCCAAAGCCGTTTTTCCACAGCCATGCGTCAAAGGGAAGCTCAGGATCGCGGCTTTCCAGCACCTGGATCATGCCGTCGCTCTGTTTTTCCAGGCTGACGCCATAGGAGCCAAAGTAGAACTGCACGCCTGTTTCAGGGTTATAGAATTCGTTGACGTATTTCATGGCGGCTTCTTTATTGCTGCAGGTAGCGGACATAGCCCAGCTGCACTGTACGGCCGCCAAAGTTGTGGGGTTCGAGCTCCACAGCTGGTCTCCGTGGGGCCCCTTCAGCGGAGGCATAGTGGCGTAGGAATCCTTGTTCGCGTCTCCTATGCCGCCGGAAATAGTCCAGGCGGAGCCAACTCCGACAATTTGCGGATCGGTAGCGCCCATTTTTGCGTAATACTGAGAGCTGTCCTGTGTAAGGGCTTCAGGATCGATCAGTCCCTTTTCAAACAAATCGTTCAGGAAAATCAGGCATTCCTTGTATTCCTCCATGGTAGGTACGAAATGCAGGCTGCCGTCCTTGATCATAAGGAATTCATTGTTGTAGGAAAATTCGTTGTAGGTCACGCCAAAAGCGCCCAGCAGAGCGGTGAGCGGATTATTGTTGTACTCAGCGCCGATCCCTCCCATGGGAATTTCGTCCTGAATACCGTTTCCGTTAGGATCCTTGTCCCGGAAGGCTTCCAGCACGGTGACCAGCTCGTCCGTGGTGGTGGGCATGGAAAGTCCCAGGGTGTCCAGCCAATCCTGATTGATAAATACATTCGTCAAGGTTTTGGGGCGCAGGGGCATCCGGGAGGGCAGGAACATCACAGAGCCGTCCTCCATGGTGACCATGCTCTTAAGCCCGGACTCTTCCTCAAACATTTTTTGTACGTTGGGGGCCTTGTCCAGCAGGGGAGTCAACTCGGTAAACAGCTCTTTGTTGTTGATAACGTCCGAGGCCAGAAGTGTGACCTGCCCGAAAAACATATCCGGCAAGTCTCCACCGGCCAAAACCAGCGCTTTACGCTCATTCCAGCTGTCGGCGGAATGAATGGTTTCCCATTCCACATGGATCCCGGTGTTGGTTTCGATTTCCTGAATGGAGGGCATTTCGTTGGGCTCGATGGTCTTATCGCTCAGGCAGGCAATGGCGGTAAGGGTAACAGATTCCTGCCCCGGCTCCTCGTTTGTGGAGGCGGTCTTGCTGGAAGCAGGCGTGCTCGATGCGTTGGAGCTGTTTCCGGTGCTTGTGCCGCAGCCTGCCAGCAGCGAAACTACCAGAAGTGCCGATATCATCAGGGATATCAGGCGTGTCAGGGATTGTTTTCTGTGCTTTTTCATCATGACATCTCCTTTTTGGGGGCTTGTAGGAATACAAGCTTTTTATAGTATCAGCCCTTAATGGAGCCGATCATCACACCTTTTTCAAAATATTTCTGTAAAAGCGGATACAAAATCAGCATAGGAAGGGTGGAAACCACGATCAAAGCGTACTTCAGCAGATCCACCAGCTGCCTTCTGGATTCAGCGCCCAGTGAGGATCCCTCCAGGGCCTGATTTTCTACCAGAATATTTCGCAGCACCAGCTGCAAAGGAATCAGGTTTTTGTCCTGTACATAAATAAGGGCCCGCATATATTCATTCCAGTACCACACGGCGTAATAGAGCCCGATCACCGCGATAATGGCCTTGGAAAGGGGAAGAACGATCTGGAAGAGAAATCGGGTATAGCTGCACCCATCGATTCGTGCCGCCTCGAATAGATCCTCCGGGATCGAATTCTGGAAAAATGTGCGGGTCACGATCAGGTTATACACGCTGACGGAGAAGGGCAGGATCATTACCCATACCGTGTTTACCAGGTTCAGGTTTTGCATGAGAAAATAGGTGGGAATCAGCCCGCCGCTGAAAAACATGGTAAAGGTAAAGAAAAACATCAGTCCCTGCCGGAAGGGCAGCTCTTTCCGGGAAAGAGAGAAGGAGGCGGGAATGGTAAATACCAGGCTCAATGCCGTTCCGGCCAGAGTATAAAAAATGGTGTTCCGGTAGCCCAGCCACACTCTGGCATCCTGAAAAACCTCCTGGTAGGCCCGGAAATTGATCTTCTTGGGAAGAAGCAAAACCTCTCCCCGGGAAACCGCCGTGGGGCTGCTCACAGAGGCGATACATACGAAGTAGACGGGGTATGCCGCGGCGATCACGGTCAAGGCAATGGCCCCGTAAACGAAAAGGTCGATCAAAATATCGGAAAGCTGTTTCTTTTTGAGAACCGCGCTTTTTTGTGCCATTTCGTTTTCTCCTTTCCATTACCAAAGGCTGGTGTCCGCAACCTTTTTACTGATTTGATTTACCAGAAGCAGCACTACAAAGTTTATCAGGGTGTTAAAGAGCCCTACTGCTGCGGAAAAGCTGTATTGGGCGGATTTCAAGCCGATCTTGTAAACATAGGTGGAAATTACTTCGGAAACGCCTATGTTGGCAGAGTTTTGCATGAGGAAGATCTTTTCAAAGCCCACACTGAGCACATTTCCGGTATTCAGGATCAGCAGAATGACCATGGTGGGGATCAGGGCGGGGATATCGATGTGAAAGATCTTTTGCAGCCGGTTGGCCCCGTCTACCGTTGCGGCCTCATACAGAGAAGGATCTACACTGGAAAGGGCGGCAAGGTAAATAATGGAGTTCCAGCCCGCGTGCTGCCAGGTGTCCGATAAAACATAGATCCATTGAAAAGCCCCGGGCTTGCTGAACAGGTTAACGGCCTTTATGCCAAGGGCCTTGCAGACGCCGCCGTAAATGCCGCCAGCGGGGGAAAGCAGCACGTTTATCATACCCACCGCCACCACCACGGAAATGAAGTGGGGCATATAAACAAAGGTTTGCGCCGCCTTTTTGGTTCGTTCTCCTCGAATCTGGTTTAATAGAAGCGCTAAAAGAATGGGAATAGGAAAATTGACCGCCAGGGAAAGCAGGCTGATTTTTACCGTGTTTCCGATCAGGCTTCCGAAGGTGGGAAGGCTGAAAAAACGTTCAAACTGCTGAAGCCCCACAAAAGAGCTTCCCCAAATTCCTTTGCTGGGCACAAAATTCTGAAACGCCATGAGAATGCCATACATGGGGAAATAGTTGAATACCAGAATCAGCAGAATGGCCGGAAGCAGGAACAAAAACAGCTCCTTGCATTGAAAGCACCTCTTCCAAAGGGAATCGGCTGTTGCTCTGCTGGGGCCGTCTGTTTTTTTCTTCATAAAATGCCCGCCTTTCTTCTGGCAGATTTGCCAAAAAAATTTCTTAACTGACCAAATTTTAGCGCAGATAGTCGAGGTTTTGCAATCAACATTATTTATAGCGCGAAAAATGTCTTGAAAGCCATGCTGACAGGTGGGTCTTTCTGAAATTCTTAAGGTTGGCTGCACAATACTTATAGAGATATAAATATTGTATGATTGGAGAAAGAGATGGAAGTATTGACAAAAAAGGGGCATATTGCAATAATATAATTGTTGGAATTATGGTGGTTTTGGAGAAAGGCAGGTTGGAAATGAAGGGAAGCTCTGTACTGTGGAAAATTATTTTTGTGTTTTTGGGGGTCACAATTCTTCCCGTGGTGGTGATCCTTGCTTTCTTTTATCCGCAGAATTATGAGGTTCTAAACCATGTGATCGAAGACGGGCTCACCGAGCCCTCACAGCGGGCGGTAGAGCGGCTGGACGAGGAATTTCTGAAAATGTTCGGAGCTTCTCTTGAACTGAAAAGCTCTATTCAAAACATAGCACGGGAGGAGTCCGGCACGTATCTCTATTCTCGGCAGATAAAAAATCTGTTGAAAGCGGTCAGAGGCCGCAGCGAGCTGGTGGAAACGGTGCTGCTGTACCAGCCGGAAAGAGGGCAGATCTATTCTCCCACGGGAACGATCAGCCTGGAATACTTTCAAAGCGTTTTATACAGATTTCATAAGGAGGAAGAAAAGGAGCTGCTGGAGCTTAGCTCCACAGCTCCTTCGGTCTTTTTGGCTCCCGATTTTTATTACAATATTTACAACCAGACTCAACCACAGCCCATGCTGGTTTTGACCTATCCGTTGTCCGGGAAAATGGGCAGCGTGATATTTTTTATTCCAGAAAGCGGGGTGCGTGATTTTCTTTCCGAGTTCTGCGGAGAATCCCGCAATTATTTACTGTATGACGCGGACACGATCTACCTTTCGTCTTCCTCGGCCCTGTCGGAGGAAGAGATGTGGGGCGCGGTGCGAAAACAGCGCGCCGGGGTGGAGGAAGATGCCTATATTACTTATACGGGAAAATGCAAGTCGCTGGGACTCACTTATCAGGTTTTTGAAGGAAAGGAACTGCTTTATCGGGAATTGGATCGTTTGCACAGGCTTACCATTGCTATTGTTTTGCTGATTATCACAGCCGGGATAGCCGCTATGCTGATCATCCTCCGCACAAATTACAGGCCCCTTCTCCGAATTTTGAAGGAGATCGGTGAAGTGCCGGGCCTTCCGGAAAATGCGCGCGGAGGCTCGGAATACGAACGGCTTCAAAGCGGGATCTCCCAGATGCAGCGCCGTAACAGCAAGCTGAAGCTGACGCTGCAGGCATACCGGGAAAACTATAAGTCCTTGTTTCTCTATGAGTTCCTCTCGGGAAGCATTCAGGAGGTCAATGATCTGTCCGATATGGAAGAACGCCTGGAAATTGACCTGTACCGCAGAGCCTTACTTCCGGCTTTTATTCTGGCGCGGGAGAACGGGGAAACCTCAAAGCGCCCGGTGCTTTCCGTTGTGGATAAACTGAACCGGCATTTTCGTGGAATGGACTCCGGAAAAATACAGATCGTATTTTCGGCCTGTATGGAAAAAAGCGCTTTCTTTTGTCTGGTCAGTATGGCAAAGGAGGTGGAAAAGCCGCTCTTTGACAGTTTGGAGGAATTTTTGCGGCGAGAGGTATTCGGCTTGCCTGAAATGAAAGGAATTCGCCCCTTTTACGCGGTGGTGGGAAAAAGCGGAGAGGATATTTTTGAAGCGGAAGAAAATGTCAAGCTGCTTCATCAATTTCTCGATTCGGCCTTAGTCAGGAATTTACCGGACTATTCCATCTCAGAGGCGGAACAGCTTTCCGGTGCGGAAACGCCGGAGCTTCCCCGGCCCTTCGGCGCCATTTACGAGCTTACCCACGCGGTGGACTGCCGGGATATGGAGAGAGTGCACCAGGCGGTGGGCTCCATCGTTCGCCTCCTTTCCTCAACGACTACTCCCATTGCCATCACAAAGCTGATTTTCGGCCAGGCAATGTTCGTGTTTCAAAGCGTTGACCCCGATCCTGAGGGAGCCTCCGCCTGGGAGGCAGACGGCCCAGAGCTCTGTTCCGCCAGCCAAATGGTCCAGATGCTGTCAGATCAGGAAAGAAAGCTGTCAGCAATGTTCGAGCAGGAGGTCCGGTCTGTCAACACCCATCGCCGGGGGATCAAGGCCTATGTGGACGAGCATTTTCTGGACCCGAATTTCTCCATTGCGGAGGTGGCAGAGCATTATTATATGCAGGTCTCCAACCTGAGCGCCTATTTTAAGAAATGCTATCAGGTAACCTTCCAGCAATATGTCTCCGAGAAAAAGGCGCAAAAGGCCCAGGCGCTTTTATCACAAACAAACATTACGCTGGAAGAGATCTCCCAGCAGCTAGGCTACGCCAACGCCTCCAGCTTCAGCCGAAGCTTCAAGCGCATTGTAGGTATCACCCCGGGAGAATATCGCAGGGGATAGAAAAAAGAGGCCGCCCCGCCTTGCCGCAAAACAGAAAAAGCTTGTTCCGTGGAAGAAACAAGCTCTTTTTGACTCTGAATGTTGGCTCCTAGATAGTAACAGCGCTATAATGCCTGAAAGAAAGGACAAGGTTGGGGAATAAATTATAGTTTGGTGTTATTAGTCGTTGGTTTAGTTGTTGGAGAAGGGCGAGCTTTCCTTTTTGTTATCCTTCGTCAAGAAAGCTATAGCTTTCTTGACGAAGGATCTCATCCATAATTTCTGCGTAAAGAGCCAAAGAACGAGATCCTTCACTTCGTTCAGGATGACAAGAGAGGAGTAAGCGGACAATTGCCAAACTCTAATTTAGCAGCTAGTCCCCTCTTGTCATCCTGAGGAACGCAGTGACGAAGAATCTTGGCCTTGATTTCTGAGTAAAAGGCCAAAGGACGGGATTCTTTGCGGCAGCAAAGCCTGCTTTTCCAGCGATCTGCGCCCGGTGTTCAAACCACAGCACTTCTCTCGCCGTCATTTTAGCAAATAAAAAAAGTCACCTACCGGTGACCTTTTTTATTGGTGGAGATGGACGGGATCGAACCGTTGACCTCCTGAATGCCATTCAGGCGCTCTCCCAGCTGAGCTACACCCCCAAATAGGACATGCACTTTTTGGTGCTCTAAGATAATAGCATATGGGAGAAAATTTTGCAAGTCTTTTTTGAAAAAATTTTGCTTTTGCTGTTTTAAGGGCGCACTCTAAAAAAACTTAAGGAAAAATATGGAAATCTGAAAACAATTCTTTACAGGGAAATTGCGCAGGAAACTTATTGACTTTTTTTGAGCGTTTATTATATAGTATTATGGCAAGAAAATCAGCCGGTGACTTTCGCGCCCGGGTCTGGGAAATACCCGGAAAGCGGCTGAAGGCTACAAATGGAGGAAAATTGACAGAATGAAAAAGAGGATCTTAAGCATTGTTTTGACGGTAGCGATACTTCTGCTAACGATACCTGTATCCGCTTTTGCGGAAAAGGGTGAGCTTCCTGCGGCAGGGCAGGAGTCGGAATGGCTGGGATTCGAGGAGTTTTCCTCGGCGGTAAGTGAGCTGCTGGGAGAAACCATGGAGGACGACTACATTTCCGGAATCTGCCTGGAGGTAGGAGAGTCTGAAATGGTGGTGGACGGCGAAGTGCAGCCGGTAGTGGAAAACCGGGAGGTCACGCCGGTCACAAAAGACGATATTCTCATGCTGCCGGTACGGGCTTTGGCAGAGCGGGAGGAGGCGAAGGTTTCCTTTGACCGCCGCACCGGCACAGCCACCGTGCAGACAGAGGAAGGGGAGATCGCCTTTACGCACGGAGAAGCGAAAGCCATCGTCAGCGAGGGCGAAAAGGAAGGTCTTTGCGCTTTGAGTACCGAGCCCGAGCTGATCGACGGAACCCTGTATGTTCCCCTGGATACCATGGCAGATTTTTTTGGATATGAAACCGAGGCCGTGGAAGACAAGGTACTGTTGACAAAGCCTTATCAGACAAAGCGCCTTATTGTGAAAAGTGAGGAAGGGGAACTTGAGACCTACGGTGCGGTCAAGGAGATCTCCGGGTTTCGAAGCCTGCATGTGCTGCAGTACGAAACAGAGGAGGAGGCCAGAAGCGCCCATGAAAAGCTGCTGCTGACAGAAGGCGTGGAGTATGTGGAGCCGGACACGGTGGTATCCGTGGCGGAGACCCACAATTCCTGGGGTGCGGACTTTATTGAAGCCGATACCTACAACGAGTATTTGCAGACGAACACGGGCCTTGAGGAAGTTGTTGTGGCAGTTGTGGACACAGGAGTATACGCGAAGCATGAGTTTTTGAAGGATCGTGTTATTCCGGTGAACGAATGCTTTATAGAGAACGGAACTTCTTCTAATGATCTGAATGGCCATGGCACCCATGTTTCCGGCATTATTGTAGACTGCACCTTGCCCAATGTGAAAATTTTGCCGGTAAGAGTTTTGGATATGAATGGGTATGGAACAGAACTTTCCATTTATAACGGAATGCTTTTCTCCATACAGCGGAATTGCGATGTAATCAACCTGAGCCTGGGTGGGTATGGAAAACGTGAGCTGGAACGGGAAGCAATGCTGGAGGCGGTTTCTCACAATATTTCTGTAGTGGTAGCGGCCGGCAACGAAAGCCTGGATGCGGGCCTGACAGCGCCTGCGAGATATTCCGAGGCGATCACGGTGGGCGCGCTGGAAAAGACCGGGCTTTACGCAGACTATTCCAACTATGGCGATGCGGTGGATCTCTGGGCGCCGGGCAGTGAAGTCCTCAGCTGCCAAAAAGGGGAGGGTTACACGGAAAAAAGCGGCACTTCCATGGCAACGCCCCACGTTGCCGCCGCTGCCGCGATGCTGAAAACCTATCAGAAGGAGCTTTCTCCCCGGCAGATCGAGAGCATTTTGATGGAACATGCGGTAGAAAAGGATATTCAGGACCCGCATCATTCCGGGAACTCAAAGGTGTTGTCTGTGGCTTCGCTGCGTTCCCTGACAGCAGACGCCGTTCAGGAAGCGGTGGCGGCCCCCGTGATCAGTGAACCCGGCGGGTATTATCAGGAGGATCTGACAGTATCGATCACGTGTGATACACCCGGTGCTGAGATCCGCTATACTCTGGACGGAAGCGACCCTGTAGAATCGGGGCGCGTTTATACCGGGCCTGTAAAACTGCAGGGCTCAGCCCGGTTCAGGGTGCAGGCTTTTAAGCCCGGCTGCATAGACAGCTATCAAGTGGAAGAAACTTATTTTATCTCCGAATATCCGGAGAGCCTTCACTACAAAAATTATAATTATTACGATACCTGGACCTATACTTATCCTGACGAAAATGTAAAGTGCCTGAAGGTTACCTTTGACGAGCAGACCTATCTTCCGTTTCCCGCTCCATCGGAAGAGGGGCTCCGCTCCGGCCCGTATTTTGACGCTCGGCTTTGGAAATATGGGCTGTATCTGTATGATAAGGAGAAGCAGCCTGTCAATAATGAGTTTGCCGAAATTGAAAGAACACATTTTATTCACGAAGAGCTGCAGGGAAAAAGTGTGATCGTTTCAGGAAACAGCTTTTCTATGCGGCTGAATTTTCCTCTTACCGGCAGTGATTACGGCTTTAAAGTCAAAAGCGTGGAGCCGATTTATGAGGAAAGGCTTTCTCCGCCGGAATTTGTTACGCCCTGTGGAAATATCTATTGGCCATGGAGTAGTTTTAGCAAGGTTATGATCATGGGCCCCTCCGAGATCGATTATGCGGAAAATAAAAGCGTTACGCTGCGCAGCGCGGAGAACGCTGATATTTATTATACGCTGGACGGCTCTATCCCTACTCGTAATTCTTTGAAGTATACTGGGCCTATTCTTCTGGACGAGCCGAAAAAGATACGGGCCAAGGCGTTTAAGAACGGGTACACAGAAAGTGCTGCGGTATCGGAAACCTACTATTCCTCGAAGTATCCGGAAAGTCTGCACAATGTAAAAAGAGAATACTATTTTATAGACGCTTGGAATTGGGAGGCCCCGTTAGGAGTAAAGTACATCGGGATCACGTTTGACGAAAGCACCGATTTAGGGGAAGAGGGTTCGCCTTATGCGCTTGACTTGCAGGTGTTTCCAAACGTGAAGGACTTTTTGGGCTATGATCCTACCGTTTTTTACGGAACTGAGCTTGCCGGACAAACAATTTATATAAAAGGCAATAACTTTAGGCTGGTCTGCGGCGCTTATTGGCCTGAGGGAACAAATTCCGCCTATGGCTACAAAATAAAGGATATTCAGTATTACTATAACGAAAACGACATCGTTCCCATAGAAAGCATAAAAATTTCCGGTCCAAGTACCCTGTTGGTAGGAGAAGAAGCGCAATTAAGCGCGGAAGTAACCCCGCCTGACGCAAATAGCGGCCTTTTCTGGCGCAAGCTGTCATCGAGCAGTATGTTAAAGTCCAATTGTGCTGAAATCGATAAGAACGGCGTGATCACCGGAAAGCAGCCGGGGCAGATCGTTGTAGTTGCTACCTCTGGCTTGGTCAACTCGGTTTGTAACCCCGGCAGTCCGCTTGATTGGCCGAATTACTCTTATAACGGCATGTACAAGGGCATTGCGATCAAAGAAAACCCGGATTATGCCGGAAGCCCTACTCCTGCGGTGCTCACCAAAGCGCCAAAGGCAAAAACGGGCCTGAAATATACAGGAGAAGGCCAGGTGCTGATCGAGCCGGGAGAAGCGGCAGGCGGCACGCTTTTGTACAGCCAGAGCGAGAACGGCGAATACAGCCAGCGGCTTCCTGTCAATACGGACGCGGATACCTACACGGTATGGTACAAGATAAAAGGAGACGAAACGCATACCGACCTTGCGCCCGCGTCGCTGCCGGTAACAATTGCCAAAGCAGATCGGCCAGTTCTGCCGGAGAATATCAGCGTGCCGAATGGAACGGAGCTTACTTCCATCGCTTTGCCTGTGGGCTGGTTCTGGCAGGAGCCGGACAAGGAGCTTTCGGTAGGCGCCAATACGGTTTCGGTGGAATACTGGGATACAAAGAATTTTGCGCAGACAAGATTTACTATCACTGTTACAGTGGCTCCTCTGGCGCATCTCCATGAGATGACGAAAACAGAGGCGAAAGCGGCTTCCTGTACCGCGGAGGGAAATCTGGCTTATTGGACTTGCTCCATATGCGACGGTATTTTCTTAGATGAGCAGGGAACCACAGAAGTCTCTCTTGCGGAGGTCACCCTGGAAAAGCTTCCCCATACGCCGGGAGCCTGGACGGTGGTAACGCCCGCCACGGCTGCTCAGGATGGGTTAAAGCAAAAGGCGTGTACGGTTTGCCATACGGTGCTGGAAACAGAAGTGATCCCCAAAGGGGAGCAGCCCGTTCCTCCCGCTCCGGGGCCGGTAGAGCCTGACCCGCCCGCGCCGGAAAAACTTCCCTTTGTGGACGTGAAGGAAAACAGCTGGTACTATGACGCAGTGCGCTATGTTTACTTTAATAGCCTGATGGCGGGCACCGCGGAAACGCTTTTCTCACCGGAAGCTTCCACCACCCGGGGAATGATCGTGACGATCCTCTGGCGGCTGGAGGGAAAACCGGAAAGCGGCGTTCCCATGACCTTTACCGATGTACGGCCCGGAACCTATTACCAGGAAGCCATAGCCTGGGCGGCGGAGCAGGGAATTGTGGCCGGGCGTTCCGAAAAAATCTTTGCGCCGGACGACCCGATCACCCGCCAGGAACTGGCGGCGATCCTGCACCGCTATGCGGGCAGTCCGGAGGCGGGAAGCGCCCTTGACCGCTTTGCGGACAGCAGCGCGGCAAGTAAATACGCAAAGCCGGCCCTGAGTTGGGCGGTGGAAGCAGGCGTGCTTTCCGGAAAAGGGAACGGCATTCTGGATCCCAAGGGACGTTCCACCCGTGCGGAAGCAGCGTCCATGCTGATGCGGTACTGCGGGATAAAATAGAATTTGTAAAAGGCTAACGATGGACCGCTTTGAAGTTGTCTCACAGGAGCAATATCGAAAAAGCCTTTCTCCTCAGTTACAGCCTGCTGGAAAAATCCTCGATTTTTCCAGCAGGCTGTAATTTTGTAAAAAATTTCCAGAAAACCCCCTTTTTTATTGACAAAATATATTTCACAAGGTATTATATAATATAGAGGTAAAATTTGTAAAAAGTGAATTTGTTTTGTGCGATTTATGGAAACGGTTTTCTAAGGTTTTTACTCCCGGCCCATAGGCGAAAGCCTGAAAAATATGAAATCACGGGAAAGGAGAAAAAGACAATGAAAAAGAAATTATTCAGCATGTTCTTGGCCTTGGCAATGATCGTTTCCGTGTTCCCGGTAGGAGGATTTGCGGCGGAAGCAAGGGAGGAAGAGAAACCACTTGCAATGAAATCTCCAATGGTAGACAATTCTTCTACGGTAAAAATGTTGTCTACAGAGATTGACTTTGCAGAGAAGGACTTATCTCCTAGACCTAAAACAGGCGCTCCTTCAGAGGTACCAGATACGCCCTATGAAGCGTATCGAGATCCGGAAGCCATTTTGACTGATGATTATGGGTATTCTTTGGCCGATGCCGCTTTCATATTGAATGGAGAAGCGGAAGATACAAGAATTGCGTATGTGGAAAGCGAAGAGCAGCTGAAAACTGCTTTTGATTCCTCAGAAGTGGAGATTGTAGTAGTAACAAATAGTTTCGATATTACAAGCCCTTTGAATGTATCCAGAAGCATAGCGTTCTTGGCAGCGGAGCCTCGAACCATTCGCAATCAAATTCCTTTTCAAATTATTCCGAAGGCCGATCCCAATGACTTTTACGCGTTTGATTATGTTCTCTCAATGATTTCTGCGGGAACCGGAGATTCTCCACTAACTACCGCTCATAGATTTGTTTTTTCCAATATCATCTTGGATTGCAGCGCTTCGGTAACAGCGTTTACGATACATATTGATACCATAAATGAACAAACCGGAGCCGCAAGTCAGGCGCTTGTGGAAGGAGCCTTTACGCTAAACGGGGTGGATCTGCAGCAGTACAGAACGATTACCGAACCGATTGTTGGGTATGGAAGCATAGCGTTCGTAGGTTGCTTAACAGCCGGAACCGGCGGCGGTATTTTTGCGAAAGACGGCAGGAACATCACGGTAGAGGATTGCAATATTATTAGCTCCAGCAGTGCTACACTGGGTGTTCATCCTGGTTATGAAGGCTCCGCTCAGATAATAAATTCTGATGTTTCTAACGGTGATATTCGGGTCAGTTCAATTTCAAACTATTCTTTTCCCCGCATTAACGTGGAAATTCGGGACTGCAATGTAACAGGCGGCGGGGTTGGCGTGGTGGGAAGAATATGCCGAATTGAAAATGTGAATATCGACTGCGGCAGTATGGATACCGGGTTGGGAATAGGCAATTACTATTCTGTGGATATAATAAATGTGTCGGTTACTGACGCGGATTGGGGCATTAGTCTTCGAAATGACGTAGACCTTGTCGGTGTTATCAATATCGAGGACTCTACAATAAAGTCAAGCTATTCAACGGGAGAAGGGATACTCCTCTATTCCTTTCTGAATCCCGGAAGGCGAGATAAGTTGACTAAAATGACTTTGAAGAATACGGAAATCAGCGGCTTTAGAGATGGAATATGGGGGGCTTATACCACTTATTCTGACAGCGGAATAAAGGAATGCTGGGATTATGTGTCCGCAGATATTATCGATTGCGATATACACGACAATGAATATGGAATTTTCGGATTGCGTGAAGTCAATATTTTTTCCTCTAAAATAAGGAATAACACGAAAGCTGGTATTGTGATAAACAATGCGCCTATTTCTGTAACAGATTCAGAGATAACAGGAAATGGAAGTGCTTCCTCTCAAGAAAACGGAGGAATTGTTTATAAAGCGTTCGTAAGGGAAGAAACGCAAGTACCTTTGGTTTTCACAAATACTAAGTTTATTGGAAATAAAACAGGAAAGGACGGTGGAGCAATATACTTGCCATCAGGTTATCCAACTGCTACAATTTCTAATTGCCTATTTGAGGATAACATGGCAGTTAGGCGTGGAGGAGCGATTTTTAGTGTTGATTATTCTTCTTGCATTTTTACAGATAATAAAACGGAGTTTTGCAGAAATGTAGCATCAACAGCATACAGCGTTCCCCCTAATATAACAAAATTGTATAGCAATATAAAATTTGCTAGTACTAGCGTTTCTGCGCATGCGTTAAATAATTATGATGTTGGATATTGGGCTGCCTATGAGGGTGCCACAGTAATACCAACGATAGCTTCTTTAATACCACCTGAAAAAGTGTTGGTTCCTCTTGGCACCACTGCGGAGGAGCTGCAATCCATTTTGGAATCCAGCCGCCCGAAGGTTAAGGGGGTTTTGAACAACGGTACTACAGTAAAAGATATCCCCGTTATTTGGAGCGTAGCGGAATCTGAGTATTCGGGGGAAAGCTGTGCAGCATACACTATTCATGGAAAGCTTGACCTGTCTGGAATAGATTATGCCAATCCTTTGTCTTTAACTGCTGATGTTACTGTTTATGTTGGGCCAATCGTTGATTCAAATCCTAAGCTGGGAAAAATTACGGTAGAACATGATACATCACCAGAATCCCTGCAGGCGCGGCTGGAACAAGATTATCCTGATATTGAGATAGGTTTGAGCAATGATGAAATCAGTAAGGAACGAGTACCGATAGTTTGGAAAGTTTCGGAATCAAGTTACAACGGCAAAGTCCACGGAATATATACGGTCTATGGAGATTTGGATTTAACCGGCATAAACACTTTCTTTAACCCAGAGGGTTATCAGGCGGAGATTGAAGTGGAAGTGCTTCCTGGGGAAGACTTTATTATTACCTCGGTCAATAATGAGGAAAGAATAACCGTAAAACAGTATGCCATGCTTTCCAACGAGGAGAATAAAACCACAGAATTCGGTTCGCCTACTATTTTCCCGAAGCTTCCGGAAAAAGTAACGGTTAATTGTGAGGCCGGTCCGGCCCAGCTTCCCGCAAAATGGACCGTGTGGGAATGTGATACTACAAAGGCTGAAGAGCAAACAATCAAGGGATATCCTGTTTGCGATGGAACGGAGTATTGGAATCCCCAAGGAAAATATTCTGAATTGATTGTAAATGTAGTAAGTTGTGATTATATGTTCATCGACGCCACGGTTCCCAATATTTCTTTAGAGGTCTTGCCAGGAACCACCGTGGAAGAACTGAACGCTCTGCTGAAGGAAGAAGGCAGCCATGAGTTTCCCTTGTATCTGTTTGATCTGGATTCAGGAGATCAGATGATCACCTTCTATCCGCTTGCCCTGAAGGAGGAGCATTGTCCCAATTATCAAAAGGACGTTCCGGGCGAGTATGAATTTGTGATCCCCTGGCCGGACAACATTTTCCCTCCGGAAGAAGGCGAGCTGCCGGAGCTCAAGGTGACGGTTCATGTTTCCGAGCCTCTGGAAATCATTGATGTAGAGCTGGAAACGATCAGCCCGTATCAAAGCGTTCCTGTTGGTCACAAAGAATTTCCAAAAATTCCTCAGCAAGTCAATGTGATATTGGAAGGCGGAATGAAAATCCCTGTAGATGTAATATGGGATTGGAGCGCCTACAATGCAGACCTTGCGGCGGAGCAGCTTATTATCGGGGAACTGGTAAATCTTCCCAGCAAAGCTAAACAGCCGGAGGGACAGGAATTCACTGGAAAATTGAAGGCTGCTGTGAAGCCTGTTGCCTATGAGCTCACGGCTCTGCTCAGTGACGATCCCCTCGTGGCGGACGCCGGTTTGACCCTATCGGAAATCACACAGATTTTGCAGCCGGTTTTGACCTACCAAATCAAGAGCGTTACGGAAGGAATCAGCTTAACGTTGACCAGAGATGTGGCGGTTTCCCTGGAAGATGAGAAAAACCCGCAGTATGATCCCATGGACGCTTATGAGGATTTTGTGACAGGGACATTGGATTTACCGGATAATATTACCTATAACCCTGACAGCGGGTTGGATATGATACCGCTTTTCACCTTCCCGGTGGAAATTCTGGAATATGTACCGTGTACCGTAATTGCCAGAGAAGGTACAGACTTTGCGGATATTCCCAATAAACCCGTTTCTGTCACCGCAAAGCTTTCCTCCGTTGGCCCGGACGGCCAGAACAAAACAGCGGTTATCTCCGTAAACTGGGGTACCGGGGAAGGGTATCAGCCCTATCCTGCCGATTTGACAGACGATACCTGTGTTGGAGTAGATGTGGAAGGAACCCTTGTCAATAAGCCCCGTTACATTGCCGCCACAAGGAAAAAACCGGTTTTGACGGTATCGGTCTGCCGGGAATTTGATATAGAAGAGCTCTCGCCGAACAGAATTCCGGGAACAGGGGAGTTGGAAGTGCCGCTGGGGGCAAGCCTGGAGGATATCTATGGCAGGCTGGAGCAGCACACGGTACAGCTCACCCTGAAAAGCACAAATGGCGTGTTAAGCCAACAGGACGTGAGTTTTGAACTGTGCGCGGAACAAAATCCTGATTATGATCCCGCCATGGAGGAAACCGGCTCTTATGCTTTGGTTGCCCATCTTCTGCACGATGATCATATTAAGAACCCCAAAGGCTTGCAATTAGAAATCCATATAAAGACGATGACCTATGATATCTCCACGGCGAAGGTTACAACGATCAAGGGGATCGCGAAAGGCACAGCCTTTGAAGACCTACCTTTACCGGAAGCCGCCGGAGCGGTACGGGACGATGGAGAAACGGAATTCCTTCCCACAACCTGGGACAACAGCAAGTATAATTCCGCTAAACTGGGCGGGCAATTTATCAACGGTACCTTCAATACGCCGCTGCCCCTCCACTTGAAAAACCCGGATAACCGCCAGCCAAAGGCGTACATCACCATCGTAGATACGGAAGCCGCGGTTCTTTCCATGGAGCAGGTGTTTGAAAAGGCGGCAGGCCCAAAGAGAGCCAAAGCAAAAACGGAAGAAATCCCAGGGTACGTGGAACACAAGTATTTGTTGAAACTTCAGTATAAAGATGGTACGATAAAAGAAGAAGTGATTTCTCTGTATTCAGAGGAAAAGTGATCAAAAGACACAACTGGAAATACGTCTCACCGTGAGACGTATTTCCACACATAAAAAGGCAGGCAGGAAATACCAGCACTATTTCCTGCCCGTTCCTTTTGAAAGCGCTCTTCCTTATCCCCCAGCAACTACCCCAAAGGTGATTTTATGAAACGCTTACTTTCCATTCTGCTTGCTTTTTCCCTGTTAGCAGCACAAGCTATTCCTGTATTTGCGGAGAATAGCCTATCTCAGAACAAAAGCAGGAAAAATCTTGACCCCTCTGCAACCTATATGAAACAGCAGCGGAAACCGGAAGCTATGCCTTCCATTGGCTCGGTAAGGCTTCCTGTTATTCTGGTGGATTTTGATGGATATCGGATAGAGGACGAAAAGGGCTTCCTGGAAAAGTGCGAGGAATATTTTAACGCGGAATATGACCCTGCGTTGGCGAAGGAATCTCCCTTTGCTCAGTCTGTTCGGGGGGCTTATCAAAAGCTGTCTTATGGTAGATTGGATCTCACTGGGGATATCCTTCCAATCTATCATTCAGAATACCCTGCTACTCACTTTAAGAGCCGGTCAGACGGCACTAATTTAGTAGTCGAAATCCTAAAAAGTTATGTAGAAACAGGTGTTTTGAAAAAAGAAGATTACGACAGTGACCAAGATGGTTTGGTAGATGGTGTAATCGTCAGATTTTATGTGACCTATGAACTGACGCCGGAGGGAACATCGGTAAACCAAGGTGGTGTTTTCGGAAACCATGTATCAAGTATAGGTCGTTTAGAAGGCTTTTCGTCATGTTCTACCACGGTTATGTTTGAAAAAGACCCTTGGAGTCAGGAAGCAGTGGATATTTGGGGGGCAGAAGAGCGAAGGACAGAATGCCATGAAATTGGTCATATGATGGGGCTGCCTGACCATTACCCAACATCAAGCTATACATGGATCGATTACAGCTTGTCGGAATATATGGGTGGTGGTGACTGCTATCTGAACATCTATGATAAAGTGCTTTTAGGGTGGGTAGATCCTGTTATTCTAACAAATGAAAATGAAGTAACCGAGATGGAATTGTATGCAGCGGAAGATTATTCAGGAATGGAACAAACCAAGGCGGTTGTTCTGATTCCTGATCCCCTAATGTTTCCTTTTGATGAATATTATATTGTCGAATACAGAAATGGGTCTCAAAAATCAATTTATACATCTTCTTTTTATAGTGAGCTCATGTATAACAATTCCGGGATTGTGATTTGGCATTGTAATACTGCCAATGGCGGTCCACACACGGTCTATAGAGATGAAACAAAATATATTTACCCCGTGTATAAAAGTGGACGGACAAGACCTGATACTTCTTACACAAATTTCAATTTTGATTCCACAGACCTTTACGCTGTGGGTGATGCTTTTTCTTCGGATAGCACCCCGGTGAACAGCAATTTTTACGACAATGTTCACATAGGAGCGTATTTGAAGGTAGAAAGCATCACACCGGAAAAGGCTGTGATAAAGGCAGGGTTTCGTGATCCGGATTTAACACCTCCGCCTACTTTGGAATTCTCTGAATTTTCTATTAAAGCTGTGGGAAAGCCCTGGCGTGGTGTCATTCCAGGTACTCTTTCAGTTAAATCGGGAGATGCGCTTGTTCCGGCAGAAAAGATTGCAAAATTTTCAGCTGATAGCTATGACACTGTTAGAGAAGGAGCAGCGTCTGCCTCTGGAGGATTTAGTTACTATATTCATGTTGTTTCAAAGGACCCCTATGTGGTTGAAATGGAAAACCCTATGAGAATAGGATTTACTCCCCACGCTAATGAAGAGGGAATATTCCGTATGAAATTCAATGCCGGAGCTGTGAAATATAAAGGGAAATATTCCCTGGAAACTTTATCTCCGGTAATGTATGTGGATTACACCTCGCCGGAAATAGAACTGCAAAGCTCTTCTCCACAAATCATAGAATGTGGAGAATCCTATACCGAGCTGGGAGCCACAGTAACAGACAATTTAGACCCGGATATCAAAGCGGGAAAGCTGGAGGGCAAGCTTGAAATAGACGCTTCTCAGGTAAACACAGCAAAGTGCGGTACTTATACTGTGACCTACACCGCTACCGATCACGCAGGCAATGAAACCACCGTGGAGCGGGAAGTTATTGTGCAGGACACCATAGCGCCGACTGCTACTGTAAGCTATTCCACTACCCAGCCCACCAACGGCGATGTAGTAGCTGCCATTACCCCCTCAGAATCAGTGACAGTGACAAACACTGAGAACGGCAGTTTAAGCTATACCTTCACCGAAAACGGCAGCTTCACCTTTGAATTTGAAGACGAAGCTGGAAACAAGGGCACAGCTGTTGCCACGGTAAGCAATATTGATAAATCCCTGCCTACAGGAACTATGAGCTATGATATCACCGACCCAACCAATCAAGATGTTACCGCTACTTTGACCGTTCCCTCCGGAACAACGATCCTCAATAATGGCGGCAGCAATACCCATGTGTTTGCGGAGAACGGAAGCTTTGAATTCGAGATTCAAAACGCCGCAGGAACAAAAGGCACAGTAGCCGCCTCAGTTACCTGGATCGATAAAGAAGCGCCCACCGCCACCATAACGTATTCCCCCCACAAGCTGACGAACCAGGACGTGATTGCTGCCATTACTCCATCAGAAGAAGTAACGGTAACAAGTGACGGAGGCCTGAGCCACACCTTCCCAGAAAACGGCAGCTTCACCTTCGAGTTTGAAGATGAAGCAGGAAATAAGGGGTCAGCTATCGCCACGGTGGACTGGATCGATAAAGAGCCGCCGGTGATCACCCTGCTGGGAGAGAACCCTCTTACAATTAAGCTGGGGGAAGTATACGAAGAGCCGGGCGCGGAAGTGGCAGATAACCAGGATACGGAGATACAAAGCAAGCTGGAGATCGACGCCTCTGAATTAGATACTGAAACGGCTGGAACCTACACAGTGAGATACAGCGCCACTGACAAAGCGGGAAATCTTACGGAGATAACCCGCACGGTAAAGGTGGAAAAACCGGAAGAACCAACGCCGCCCACACCGCCTAATCCTCCGATTTTCATACCGCCAGACCCGCCTGTTGTTGAATTACCCTTTACCGATGTTTCGGAAAGCAGCTGGTACTATGAAGCCGTAAAGTTCATGTACGAGCAAGGGTTAATGGCCGGTACGGGAGAAACCACCTTCTCACCCAATACGGCCACTACCAGAGGCATGATCGCGGCAATTCTATACCGCCTGGAGGGAAACCCGGAAACCAACGCGTCTATGTCGTTTACCGATATAGACCCCGGAGAATACTATTCCGAAGCCATCGCCTGGGCGGCGGAGCAGGGAATTGTGGCCGGGTACAGCGAAACCCTGTTCGGCCCGGACGATCCCGTTACCAGAGAGCAGCTGGTCAGCATGCTGTACCGCTATGCGGGAAGTCCGAAAACTACCGAAAATCTGGAAGCCTTCACAGACAGCAAAAAAGCCAGCAAGTACGCAAAACCGGCCCTTTGCTGGGCAGTGGAAACCGGGATTCTCTCCGGGAAGGGAAACGGAATTCTCGATCCCCAAGGGAAAGCCACAAGGGCTGAAGTGGCTTCGGTGCTGATGAGGTATTGTGAAAAAATAGGCTGAACCAGCCCACGAAATGTTCTAGATCATAAAAAGGCCGTTGCAGAAATGAACTGCAACGGCCTTTTTATGATCTTGACAGCGATATAACGGCTACTCCGCCTGAGGCGCCGCTTCGAACTGCTTTTTCTTTTCCGGGTGCTTAAACCAATGGAGCAGGAAGAAGAAGGAAGGAATCAGCCCCAGCACCCAGCCGATGGGAGCGGCCATCCAAATGCCAAGATATTCCGCCATGCTGATACTGCCGAAAGCAAAGGGCAGCAGCAGCGAAAGCCCGATCTTCGAGGCCAGCTCCACAACGCTGGAGACTAAGGTGATGTTTACCTGTCCCACCCCGCGCAGGGTGGAATTGACCGCCCAAATGGCCCCCAGCGCCACAAACAGTACCGCCTGAATACGAATCAGGGAAATGGAGGCGTCCAGTACAAAGGGGTTCGTCTTCTTCATGAACAGCGGGGCCAGGAGCGGAGCAAAAATCAGCATAATCACCGTGGAGACAAGAGCCAGGCCGCCAATGAGAAGCAGTCCCTTTTTCAGGCCGGTTTTAACACGCTCATACTGCTTCGCACCAAAATTCTGGCCGGAATAAACAGAAAAGGAGAACGCCAGGTTTGAGAAGGAAACAGTGGCCAGCTGCTGCACCTTACTGCCAATGGTGTAAGCCGCCATGACGTCCGCGCCATGGGAGTTGATGACAGAAGTAATGATCATGTCCCCTACGCACAGCACGGCGCTTTGCACACACATGGGGATCCCAATGCGGAAATACTCCCGCAGTATTTTGCCATCAAACCGCCAGGCCTCTTTATCGGGGCAAAGCTTTTTATATTTTTTCAGCATGTAGGCGCTGCATAAAACGGCGGAGGCGATCTGGGAAATCACCGTGGCCCAAGCCACGCCGTCTATGCCGCGGTGGAACGCCAGCACAAAAAGGAGATCCAGCGCCACGTTGAGAAGCGAGGAAAAAATCAAGAAATAAAGGGGTGTTCTGGAATCGCCGATGGCCCGCAGAGCAGAGGTGGAGGCATTATAGGCGATTTGCCCGATAGAAAGGCCGCCCACGATCTGAATGTAAAGCACCGCCTGGTCTATGGTTTCGGAAGGGGTCTGCAAAAGCTCCATGATGGGACGGGCGCCGAAAAAGGAGAAGAGGCCCAGAATCAGCCCGGACGCAAGAGCGAGGTAATAGGCGTGGGCCACAGCTTTTTTCATAAGCCCTTCCTGGCGGGAGCCCTCCGCCTGAGCCAGAATAACAGAGATCGCGTTGGTAACGCCCTGGCCCATCATCATCAGGAAAAAGATGGTGGTGGCGGCGGAACCCATGGCGGAAAGCGCATTGAGATCCACGAACTTCCCGACTACCCAGGTATCCACCAGATTATATAGCAGCTGGAAAATACCGCCGATCCACATGGGGATCGCGAAGAGAACCAGCAGCCTGGTGGGGTTTCCTTGGGTCATGTCTAAATTTTTCTGTTTTGTACTCATAAGTCTATAGTCCTTTCAAAATAGAGTGCTCGTAATAGAAGAACAGAAAAAGCGTCCTTATTGCGTTCCGATGGGGAAGGGCAGCTGCTCCAGGGTCATTCGCTCCAGGCCCTTTTGATAGTCCCGCCTGAAATCTCCCGCCGGGGAAAATTCAGGACAGTGCTGGGGGCCTACCAGGGCGGACAGCCGGGCTTCTACCGACCTGAGTTGTTCTTCCCTGATATAATCGCTGGCGATCGCCAAATGGTGAGGGGCCAGAATGGTAAGATAGGGGAGGAGCGTGGTAAAAAGAGCCTCCTCTATGGCCTCGGAGTTTTCCGGGTCCATATGAAACCAGCCGGAATTGTAAGGCGGGGGCAGCATTTCACCGGCAAACCGGCCTTTTCCCAAGTGCAGCTTGCCGTTTAAGTAAACGGCGGAACCGCCGTAGGTTCCCCGCATCAGGTAGAGGTAGGCCAACGTTTTTTGGGGGCCGATCCCGTTGTGCTCCGCATAGCCCATGGCGGCAAGGTTCACGTCGTTTTCCACCTGAATGGGGAGCCCGGTTTTCTGCCGCAGCACTTCCAATGCTTCCAGGGAAAGATACTCAGCCCCTTTCCCCTTGTGCAGATATTCCCCAAAACCGATGCCGGGTAAACCGATGCCGATAGCGCCTACCGGCTCCCGAACCCGGAGCAGGCGGTTCAGATATTCCAGGGTCTCTTCGTAGCCCAAACAGGCGGCGGGACGTGTTTCTTCCCAAACAACCTCGCCGTACAGATTGATCAGGACAGCCCGAAAGCGGTATTCCGTTTTTTCAAAGCCCACGGAGAGCAGCAAAGCGTACTGGCGGCAAGCGTGATAGGAATATACCACGGCGGGCCTTCCCCCGGCGGACGGGATCTTTTCAGCCTCCAGCGCTTCCCCGGTTTCCAAAAGCTGGGAAAGCAGGCTGCCCATGGTAACGTTGCTGATGCCCGTGGCGGCACTGAGCTGCTGGCGGGTAGCCTGCCGCAGCTCAAATAGCTGCTTGCGCACAAGATTCAGGTTGTGTTCCTTTACCAGTTCCGGACGATTGATGGATTCCAAGAAATCCCTTCTTCCTGTTATTTAGCATTCTTAATTAAGTTTCCTAAATTATAAAACCCATAGCCGCGGTTGTCAAGAAAAATTTTCGGAGACAGGCAGGAAAAGCGAAACATTGAAAAAGGAAACGCCGGACGGAGAACACAAGTAGCAATGAGAAATTAGCAATGAGCAGTGAAAGGGAAAGAGTGTGCAATAAATTGTAGTTTAGCACACAGTTCTCCACTGTCATTCTGAGGAACGAAGTGACGAAGAATCTCGTCCTTAATTCCAGGACAAAAGGGCAAAGAACGGGATTCTTCACTTCGTTCAGAATGATAGATGGGGAGTAAGCGGTGCACCCGTAAATTCCAATTTATCGAACTATGCTCTTGCCTTTCTAATTGCTCATTTCTTATTGCTCATTGCGCATAGCGGTACCATCACCGTCTAGCATCCAGAATCCAGCATCCAGAATCTATCTTGACTTCTCCGCGCTTTTATGGTAAAACAAAGCCAAAGGAAAAAGACCGTGACGGAGACAGGTCGAGGCGCGGGAAAGCTGCAGAGAGCCGGCGGGAAACGGAAAGGCCGTTTCATGGTGCGAGCCGGTGCGAGTATCCGTGGAAAGCAGGTTCCTCGATATCCCTCCCAAGTCGCAAGCTGAAAGGCGGCCCTTGGCCTCTTAGTAGGGGAGACGGCACCCCGCCGTTACCGGGGCCCATATTGATGGATATCGGGTGGTATAGCGAAGCTGCGGCTTTCGTCCCGTTATCGGGGCGAAGGCCCTTTTTATGCGGTAATTTTGGAAAGGAAGGATCGGTATGAGCAAGTACAGGGAGGTCTCCACCAATCTGAATTTTGTGGAGCGGGAAAAGGAAACGGAGCAGTTCTGGCGGGAAAACCATATTTTTGAAAAAAGCATGGAGCAGCGGAAAAACGATCCCGTCTATACCTTCTATGACGGCCCGCCAACCGCCAACGGCCGTCCCCATATCGGCCATTTGCAGACCCGTGCCTTTAAGGACCTATTCCCCCGGTTCCAGACTATGAAGGGCAACCTGGTACCCAGAAAGGCCGGCTGGGACACCCACGGCTTGCCGGTGGAGCTGGGCGTGGAAAAGCTTCTCGGCATCAACGGCAAGGAGCAGATCGAGCATTACGGCATTGCGCCCTTTATCGATAAGTGTAAGGAAAGCGTATGGGAATATAAGGGAATGTGGGAGGATTTCTCCCGCTCCGTAGGCTTTTGGGCCGATATGGACGATCCCTATGTCACCTATGACAACAGCTTTATCGAGTCCGAATGGTGGGCCTTAAAGCAGATCTGGGAGAAGGGTCTGCTGTATAAGGGCTTTAAGATCGTGCCCTACTGCCCCCGGTGCGGCACGCCCCTTTCCTCTCACGAGGTGGCCCAGGGCTATAAGGACGTGAAGGAGCGTTCCGCCGTGGCTAAGTTCCGGGTGAAAGGGGAGGACGCCTTCATTCTCGCCTGGACCACCACCCCCTGGACGCTGCCCTCCAACGTGGCGCTGTGCGTCAACGCCGGGGAGGACTATGTAAAGGTTTCCTCCAAGGGAGAAACCTATTATCTGGCCAGGGCCCTGTGCGATACCGTGCTGGGAGAAGGCGAGTATGAAATTTTGGAGGAGTACAAGGGCTCGGACCTGGAGCACAAGGAATATGAGCCCCTGTTCGATTTTGTAAGCCCCAAGGAAAAGTGCTGGTACGTGGTGTGCGACGATTACGTGACCCTGACAGACGGCACCGGCGTGGTTCATATTGCCCCGGCCTTCGGCGAGGACGACGCCAAGGTGGGCAGAAAATACGGCTTGCCCCTGGTGCAGTTGGTGGACGGCCAGGGAAAAATGACCGCCGAAACCAAATGGGCGGGCACCTTCTGCAAGGACGCGGACACCCCCATTTTGCAGGATCTGGAGGAGCGGGGCCTGTTGTTCTCCGCGCCCAAATTCGAGCACAGCTATCCCTTCTGCTGGCGGTGCGATACGCCGCTGATCTACTATGCCAGAGAATCCTGGTATATTAAAATGACCGATGTGCGCGAGGAACTCATCCGGAATAACAACACGGTAAACTGGCTGCCCGAAAGCATCGGTAAGGGCCGGTTTGGGGACTGGCTGGAAAATTTGCAGGATTGGGCCGTCAGCCGAAACCGCTACTGGGGCACGCCTCTGAATATCTGGGAATGCGAATGCGGTCATCGCCACGCTGTCGGCAGCATTCAGGAGCTGCGGGAGCTGTCGCCCAACTGCCCGGAGAACATTGAGCTGCACCGCCCCTATGTGGACGAGGTGACCATCACCTGTCCTCACTGCGGCAAGCAGATGAAGCGCGTTCCGGAGGTGATCGACTGCTGGTTCGATTCCGGCTCCATGCCCTTCGCCCAGCACCATTACCCCTTTGAAAACAAGGAACTGTTCGAGCAGCAGTTCCCGGCGGACTTTATCTCCGAGGCGGTAGACCAGACAAGGGGCTGGTTCTATACGCTGCTTGCCATTTCCACCCTGCTGTTCCACAAGGCGCCCTATAAAAATGTGCTGGTGCAGGGCCTGGTGCAGGACGAAGAGGGCAAGAAGATGAGTAAGTCCAAGGGCAACGCTGTGGAGCCCATGGAGGCCCTGCAAAAATTCGGCGCGGATTCCCTGCGCTGGTATTTCTATACCAACTCTGCCCCCTGGCTTCCCAGCAAGTTCCATGAAAAGGCCGTCATAGAGGGCCAGAAGAAGTTTTTCTCCACCCTTTGGAACACCTATGCCTTTTTTGTGCTGTATGCCAATATCGATGAATTCGATCCCACGAAATACCGCCTGGACGATTGCAAGCTGACGGTGATGGACCGCTGGTTGTTGTCCCGGCTGAATACCACGGTACGGGAAGTAGACAGGAATCTTTCTGCCTATGCCGTGCCGGAGGCCGCCAGGGCGCTTCAGGATTTTGTGGACGAAATGAGCAACTGGTACGTTCGCCGCAGCCGGGAGCGCTTCTGGGTACAGGGCGAAACGGAGGATAAGACCGCCGCTTACATGACGCTGTATACCACTCTTGTCACCGTGGCAAAGCTGGCGGCTCCCATGGTCCCCTTTATGAGTGAGGAGATCTATCGGAACCTGGTGTGTTCCGTAGATCGAAGCGCTGCGGAAAGCGTTCATCTCTGCGAGTTCCCTGTTTGCGAGGAAACCCGGATCGACAGCGCCCTGGAAGCCGATATGGACGAGGTGCTGAAGGTGGTCACCCTGGGCCGCGCCGCCAGAAATCTTTCCAACCGGAAAAACCGCCAGCCTCTGCAAACGCTGTATACTGACGCCCGCTCCGATTTGGGCGAGCTGTACCGCCATATCATTTTGCAGGAGCTGAACGTAAAAGAGCTTTCTTTCCTCAGCGATTTGTCAGATCTGATCGCCTATACCTTCAAGCCCCAGCTTCGTCTTCTGGGCCAGAAATACGGCAAGCAGATCGGCGAGATCAGAACCGCCCTGCAAAATCTGGACGGCGCGGCGGCCAAGAAAGAACTGGATCAAACCGGCGCTCTGAAGCTTTCCCTTTCCGGTGGAGAGATCTCCCTGACCGAGGAAGAGCTGCTGATCGAAACCGCCCAGAAGGAGGGCTTCACCTCTGTTTCCGACCGTGGGCTCACTGTGGCGCTGGATACGAACCTGACCGAGGCCCTGATCGAAGAAGGCTTTGTCCGGGAGATCGTTTCCAAGCTTCAGTCCATGCGGAAGGACGCGGGCTTTGTGGTCACCGATCACATTGAGGTGTTCCAGAGCGGCAGTAAGAAGATCGAAGAAGTCCTCAGGAAAAACGAAGCCGCCATTTTGGGAGACGTGCTGGGAGAAGCCTGCCATTACGGCGAGCTTTCCGGCTACACCGCCGAGTGGGACGTAAACGGCGAAAAAACCAGCTTCGGTGTGAAAAAGATTTGAGGAGGCAGCGGCAATGATGTATCCTTTTCTAACTTTGCCAGATGGCACGGAGATTGTTCATTCGGAAGCTCAAATGATTGATGGAAAAGAACAGGTCAAGGTTTATGTGGAAAAGCCGTGTGAGGGCGGATTTAAATCTGCCGTATGCAGCCTTCCGGAGTATCGATGGACGGGGATTCAGGGGTTTGACCAACAGGAGATGGAGAAAATTCGTGAAATTGTTTCGTCCTCCGCACATTTGCTGATCCGTTTTGCCCGGGAAGGAGGAGTGGAGGGGAATGCCTCAAATTTTTAAGATAGGCGGTTATAGGGCGTGTTTACACAAACGGTAGCACGCAGCTTTTGGCAAAATTTTGTCATCTTCGGCGATAAAAATTCTTGAAGTACGGGAGTACATCTGCAAATTTTTATCTTGAAGCTGGCAAAATTTTGCTCAAAATCCGTATCCTCCTGTTTGTGCGAACACGCCCGGGTTTACTTCTGGGCGAATGAAAACGTTCCCTTGGAGCCCGTTCACGTTCATGTAATAAAGGGAAAGCCTACCGGGAATGCTACCAAAATATGGATCACAAAAGCCGGACGTTGCTTGTTGTGTCATAACCATTCTCAAATTCCCCCTCGTACTCTGCGAAATTTGATGGACGTAATTGAAATTCGTGTTTTAGATGTTATCAATAAGTGGCAGGAGTATTTTGGAGAAATTGAGTACTACTGCTGAATACCAAAAACTTTTATAGTTGATCGATATGTGCTTGCACGATCTTACTAAAAAATTCCCCGGCGGAAATGCTTTTCCGGCCGGGAAATTTTTTGTTGTTTCAGCGAAACCATTTGCTTGTTTTGTTGTCTTTAGAGGTGAAAAGGCTTTTTCATATCCTACGGAGAGGAGGAAAAACATGACGGATCAGGAGATCGTTTCTCTGTACCAGCAGCGCAGGGAAGCTGCCATAGCGGCTACCGAGGAAGCCTATGGAGGCTATTGCCGTGCTATTGCATACCACATTCTGCGCAATGAAAGCGACGCCAGGGAATGTGTAAACGATGCCTATTTGGCGCTGTGGCAGGCTATTCCGCCCGCCTGCCCGGAGCAGCTGAAGGCTTTTTTGGGAAAAACCGTTCGGAATATCGCCCTGAACCGCGCAAAGCTTTCCGCCCGGAAAAAACGGGGAGGCGGCCAAAGGGAGCTGCTGCTTTCCGAGCTGGAGGAATGCGTTCCCGCCGTGATCAGCGTGGAGCAGGGGGCGGAGGATCGCGCTGTCACACAGTGCCTGGAACGCTTTCTGTACGCCCAGCCCGAAGAAAAGCGCCTGGTGTTTCTGCGCAGGTACTGGTATGCCGATTCCCTGCGGGAGATCGCCCGGGCATACGGTATGAGCCAGGGAAAGGTGAAATCCATGCTGTTTCGTATGAGAAAAGAATTGCAGGAATATCTTGCGAAGGAGGGAATAGAGCTGTGAAAGAAGAAAACAGAAAAAGTGAAAGGCTGCTGCGGGCCATGGGAGAGCTGAACGACGGCCTGGTGTTATCCGCCGGGGAGGAAACGAAAAAGTCTCTGGGTTTTCGCAAGCCGCGGTGGGTGATGGCGGCCGCAGCCGCGCTGGTGCTGAGCCTGGCAGTTTGCGCGGGAGCCGCCGGAGGAAGGCTTTATGAACTGGCCGATTTGTTTTCTCCAGCGTTTGCCGGATATCCGGAAGGAACCGGGCCGGAGCTGGAGCTGCTGGAAAGGCTGGGCCAGCCGGTGGGGGTCAGTGTGGAAAGCAGCGGCGTCACCGTTACGGTAAGGTCTGTACTGAGAGACCGCCACACCTGTGTAGCGGTGCTCAGCGTTTACAAAAAGGGCCTGGACGGGAACGAGCTGTCCTTTGACTGGAGTCGGCTGGAAATAGGCGGCTCCCGCGCCTTGGAGGGCGGCGGCGCCGGTGTAAGCGACCAGCTTTCGGGAGACGACACGCTGGAGTATGTGATCACTTGGCAGGAAGCAGAACCGATCCCCACGGGGAAAATGGAGCTTACTCTGGAAAATCTGGTGCTGAATCCCCACAGGCTTTTCCGGGAAAGCAGGATCGAGGACAGCTGGAAGCTATCTTTTTCTGTGGAGGCACAGGACTTGTCTCTCAGACTGCCCGCCGGCCAGCACGTGACCATAGAAGGGGAAGAAGCCGTTTTGGAAGAAATCACACTTTCTCCCTTATCTCTGGCCGTAGGCTATACCGTGGAAGGGGAGGTGGAGCTCTCCCGCCGGGAGAACCTGGAATTCACCATCACGCTGAAGGACGGCACAGTGCTTTCCAGCACTCAGCAGCAGGAAAGTGCCGGTCTGATTTCCTCCACGATGGGGATTTCAGAGCCCCGGGAAGAATGCTTCCAATGCTTTTACACAGCGGCGTTCGCGCGGTTAGTATCTTTAGAGGAAGTGGAGTCGCTTGTCATTGAGGGAGAAAAAATTCCCTTACCCAAGGGCAATTAGAAATTAGCAATGAGGAATGAGCAATTAGAAAGGCAAGGGCAAAGTTCGCTAAATTGGAATTTAGCGGTTATCTGCACACCACCCTCCTGTCATTCTGAACGAAGTGAAGAATCTTGTCCTTCGCCCTTTTCCCGGAATCAAGGACGAGATTCTTCGTCACAGCGTTCCTCAGAATGACAATGGGGAACTGTTCTATAAATTGGAATTTAGCGGTTATCTGCACACCACCCTCCTGTCATTCTGAACGAAGTGAAGAATCTCGTCCTTCACCCTTTTCCCGGAATAAAGGTCGGGATTCTTCGTCACTATGTTCCTCAGAATGACAGTGGGGAACTGTTCTATAAATTGGAATTTAGCGGT
>Ga0209694_1000683_pt1 | contig 48918 bp, 49 predicted proteins | sample GluameincwithD2O_FD_187499 | JGI IMG/M metagenome (GOLD analysis project Ga0209694, IMG submission 187499) | Mouse cecum microbial communities from Vienna, Austria - Glucosamine amended microcosms incubated with D2O (SPAdes) (version 2) | ecosystem: Host-associated > Mammals > Digestive system >... | reverse complement strand
AGATTTTTTTTCAGTCTTCTGTTGTGCCAGACTGGTTAGTGAAATTCGTGTCGGAAAGCCGGATGCGGGAAATCTGCACGTCCGGTTTGATAAGGGGCGGTTGTCGTGAGGCAATCGCCTACTTTCTGTGCGAAAGGCATAGCATACATCCAGGTGGTGAAAGTCCACTATGGGAGCGTATCATCGCAACCGCTAACCATTAGTTCAAGGCAAGGGGCTCTCTGGTAACAGGAGCTCTGAAAGAAGCCTGGAGGCAAAGTTCCGGCCTGAGGAACACGAACCGCATATAAGGCCACAGACGGAGACGAGCGTGCCATACAGCGCAAATCGTAATAGTTGCGGATGACTGTCTGGGGTAAATGCGGAGGTATATGGAATGAAAGATGTATGGCCTTACCAGGGAGGGCCTGCCAGCGAACGGAACCATCAAGCCATGATGACATCCCTTCTGCAGTTACAACGAATGGCAGGAAGTCAGCCGAGGCCCTAGTAGCGAAGAAGCCCCTGTAATGAGGATGGAGTGAAAGGCCGAATGTACAATTTACTGCAAATATCAGGAATGCCTCCTGCACGACAAACCAACAAAGGACAAGCCCGGAGAGCCCCTGAAGATGAGTAAGGAAGGGGCAGTGCGGGAACAGATACTGGACCGCAGCTATAAACCACTGTCAGCCAGAAGGACCGATTTCCCGAAACCGGATGGGAGCATGGGGGGCTGAATGTCCCGGCAGCCAGAGACAGAGTCGTGCAGGCCGGTCTGGCAAACTTCGAGATGAGCAACAGCTCATACGGGTTCAGGAAGAACAGGAGATGTGAACAGGCGATACTGAAAGGCCTCGAGTTCATGAACGACGGGTATGACTGGATCGTCGACATCGACCTGAGGAAATTCTTCGATACGGTAGACCAGGACAGACTGATCCGCCTGATAGACAACCTGTTCCATAACAGGGACGTCACGTCGCTGACAAGGAAGTTCGTCAGAGCTGGAGTCATGATAGACGGAAGGCTTGTCAGGACAGAAAGAGGCATCCCGCAGGGAGGGCCGCTTTCGCCGGTACTGGCCAACATCTATCTGGACCAGGCCGACAAGGAACTGGAAAGCAGAGGGCTGAGATTCACGAGATACGCAGACGACATGCTCATCTATGTGAAGTCGGAAGCCGCCAACAGGGTGATGAAGTCATTCAGCAATTATCTGGAAAAGAAGCTGAAGCTGGAAGTGAACGCTTCAAAATCGAAAGTGGCCAGACCGGATGAAGTGAAATATCTGGGGTTTGGCTTCAAAAAGAACAAAAGGGAATGGAAGGCAATACCGCATGAGAAGTCCATCCATGAGTTCGAACAGAAGATAATGAAGCTGACGAAGCAAAACTGGAGCGTTTCCCTTGAAGAAAGGCTGGAGAAAATCAATCAAGTTATCAGGGGATGGAGCAATTATTACAGATGTGCATGGCTGTTGCATGGCTGTATAGATATACGGTTCGCAAATTGGACAGCAAGCTCCGGAGAAGAATCAGGGCCATCATCTGGAAGCAGTGGAAAAGCATCAGGAAAAAAGAAGAGAGCCACATCAAACTGGGGTGTCCCAGAGACAAGGCTCACTCATTCGTGTGTGCACGACAGGGATGTGTCCGTTGTGCAGTCACGTTCCTGAACAAGTATATCAGAAATGGACACCTGAAGAAGAAAGGCTTTCTATCCATGGAGGAATACTTCGATATGGTGTCAGTAAGGTTCATGAATACACATGTATGAACTGCCCAGTACCGAAGGGCACGCTGGGTGGTGGGAGAGAGGGAAAAGATACCTACTCGATTTGTGTCATCCACAACAGGAAAAGGAGCCGCTCGTTCAGTTTTAAATGGCGGCTCCCTAACGCTTATAGATATCGTTTCTTTTACCGGCTTTTACAATAACTACTGTAAACATATGATCCTGGATATCAGCAAGAATCCTGTAACTGCCCACTCTGTAACGCCAGAACGTTCCGAGATTTCCTTCAAGGGCTTTTCCCCATTTTCGAGGATCGTCACTCCCTTCAATATGAGAATCAAGCCATTCGATGATTCGCTTTTGAACAGGTCGGTCAATTTCCTTTTTGAACTGTTTAAATGCTTTCTCGTTAAATCTCCAGGTATATTTCATGCTAAAAACCCAGATTACGGATGACTTCTTCTCTTGAAAGTGAACGACCACCTGACTCCTTCAGGTTTTTTGCTGCATCCCGATAATCGAGACTGTCCTCCAGTTTTTCCAAAACGGCATTTCTCATAAATTCCGTTCCTGTCTGTCCATTCAGAGCTGCTTCCTTGTGGATCAGGTTTAGAACTTCAGAATCAAAACGAATTGTCGTGGATTTCGTTGTTGAGATCATAGTCATACCTCTTTTCTAAGCTGATTATAGCATAATAGAACGCATATGCGTTCTGTTACTGAGCGGCAATTAGCTGGCACAATCTTTACATTCTGCTGAGTGCAGGATAAACTGGCATGATTGTTGGCGTAGATTTGGTACATGGAAAGGAATTCCGGTATTCTAAGTCCAAGGGTGGGGGCGAGGGACATTGAGCCCGCTGCGAAGCGGCTTGGCACACAAAAGGAGCCGCCGTTAAGTATCAAACGGCGGCTCCTGGTCTTTGCTGCTTCAGGCCTCAGCTGTTGTAGGCATCAAAGACGTTCTGGTAGACCGGCAGGTTCTCCTTTGCCTTGACCCGGACTGCAAACAGAGCCTCCGGGTTTTCCAGAACCTGGTCCATGGTGACAGGCTGGATCACCGCCTGCTCCTGGTAGTCTCCCTGTCCCGTGATCCACAGTCTGCGTTCTTCATGCTGTACCGGAGAAAACTTGCGAAGCATGGTCCCGAAACACAGTTCTTCAGGATACAGACACATCATGAACTGATTCGAACAATAGGCCAGGTTGTCCACCAGCACCTCGGCACTGTCGTGACTGAGGACGAAGAACGGCCAGGTCTGGACCACCACGTCATCCGTTTCCCGGTTCTTGAAGTTCTTCACGATGTTTTTCGTGAAAGAGTTCATGCCCTGCAGCATTTTGCTTTTCTGGAAATTCAGGGAGTTGGTGAAGAAAGCGTACTCTTCCATGCGCTTTTTCAGGTCTTCACTGGTTTCACTGTCGGCAGTCACAATGTAGTTGTCCCGGCCATCCAGCTGTTCCAGCACCTGGACGATTTCCTGCCGGCTGCGCACTGGCAGCATACCGTCTGTCAGGTTGATGAAGTAATCAAAGTCCGCATCTGCGTCTTCCTCGTACTCCAGGGCATCCTTCATCTGCAGAATGGTGCCCCGAGGAAGGGACAGGTCGCCATGGAGCGCTGCCGACTGCACGGTGCTCACGTGACATTCCGGCACCGAGGCATAGGCGATGAAGATATCGTCCCGGAGTTTTTCATCGTTGAGCATCACGAAGACGTGGTCACCGCCTTCCAGGATCTGGTCTATGTTTTCGGAGACTTCTTCATAATCTTCTCCGAGATAATGCATCAAATATGCGATTTTCATGTCAAATCACCTCCCGATGATTTTATCAGAAAGGGGATACAAATTCACTGTCAGCTGTGCTTCAGCAGTTTCTGTGGCGGACCGGTCCAGTCACGACAGTTCTCTGCCTGCGGGTTTGTGCCGGCTGTTTTCCGCAGGAATCCTTAAGCATCTGACCCGGTTATGATACAGTAAACGTGAAACGAGGGAACAGATCATGAAGAAATCCGCATGGACATTCATCCTGGCAGCAGCCATGCTGCTGGCGGGATGCGCTTCACCTGAAAAGCCGCCCAGACCTGCCGAAGAACTGCTGGAACAGCTGCCCGCAACGCCGGATATGGCTGTATCCAGCGATGAAAAAGTCCTGCCTGAGCTGATGAATAGCGCAGCCGAAGCCACGGCAGCCCGCTATATGGATTCAGGCTTCCGCGTCCTTCAGCAGGAGGATACGGGTCTTGCCAGGGACGTGCTGGTATTCTGTGATGGCAGCGTCTTCTACCGCATCGAAACCGACCTGGATGCGTACACCGGGGACTGGAACAACACATTTGTCCCGGCCCTTGCAAGTGACGGAAAAACCCAGACAAACATCAACGCATCCGGAACCGGTCAGGGACAGCTGGCGGTTGTAAATGTCTTTGAACGGGATCCTGTATACAACGGAACCCCGAAAGATATGATGGCCAGACCGCTGGCAGAAACCATCAGCTGCAATGGCCTGGAGATCATGGAGGCATATCCTTCCTCCTTTGCTGCCTGGAAAGAGACAGGAACCGATGAGAATGGAACCCCGACCGTCACGGTGCACTGGATGATCCCGGACCGGGACGGGCTGACCACGACCCTGTCGGGTTCCCGTTTCGCCAAGACCGGCAATATTTCCCGGTGGAAAACGACTTCTCCTTCACACTGAAACGGGAAGGAGAGGACTGGATACTGCAGAACTGGTCTACAGGGAGCGGGACTGGCACGGTGAAAGTCCAGGGACTGGAAGCCCATGAGGCGTTCTGGACAGACTGCTTCGGCAATCCCCCGGCTGTCGGAGAGATCCTGACACTGCCCGAATAACCAGCCGCGGCAGAATGATGTCCCTTATGCTGCCTCCGGCGCTGTCTGCTCCGGACCCAGGCTTTCGCCGGTCCCTGACGGATGGATTCCGCAGCAAGGCAAAGCCGCATGATCCATGGAAAAAGCCGCAGCCCGGCAGGGGGTTGCGGCTGATTCTGTTATTCGGCTGCTGCCTGCGGCAGTTCCAGTTCATTCACGGTCTGTTCCAGGACCCGGCAGGCCTGTTCCACGGTTTTCCAGCATTTCAGCTCTTTGGTGTGCCAGTCTTTCTTGATATCCTTGCATTCCACCGCATTGTAGGCGTTGCGGAAATTCCGGTGCAGGCGCTGGGAGGCCGGGCGGATCTCCTCCATCTGGTCATGGGCTTTGGTTTCGATGATCATGGCCGACAGCGCAGCCTGGGCACCCACTAGGGCACCGCAGATGCTGCCGACAAACATGCCGCCGCCAAAACTGGCCATGCATCGCATATCGTGTTCATGCAGACCCAGACCATAGTATTCATTGGCGGCATGCAGTACGGTTTCCGCACAGTTGTAGCCGCCTTCCCTGTAGTATTTTTCTCCGTATTCCACCAGAGACATACAATCAAACCTTTCTTTTAAACGGGGAAGCAGCCGCATTCCGTTTCCGGAATCCGGCTGCCTGCCCGGCTTGCAGGCTATTTCTTCCAGTTGAAGTCCCTGAGCACTTCGGCGACATTTTCGTCAAAGGTGCCAAAATGCAGACCATGGGCCGCTGCCTTTGAGGCATCCAGCCGGTAGTCGCGGAAACGGTCTGCATACCGGTCATGGTTGGGGAGAATCAGCCGGCTGATGGCCTCTTCGCTGGCACCCAGCTGTCGGGCTACATAGACCGCACTTTCGTAGGTGGTCTTGTCGTTGTCCGCGGCTATGTGATACACACCCGTGGGCAGCTCGGTGATCTGCACAAACTGCTCCGCCAGGTGCTTCGCATACGTCATGCACCGCTTCTCATTGCAGGTAAACAGCGTCGGTTTGTCATGCAGCAGGGCATTCATCACATTCGCGATGATGTTCGGACTCGCCTTGATCCCCGGAAAGGAGAGACCCATCATCCAGGAATACCGCAGGATGACGTAATCTGTCAGCTGGGACTCGATCAGACCCTCACATTCAGCCTTGTTCTGCCCGTACACCGTGACGGCATTCATCGGCTCATCTTCCTTGAAGGGACCGTGCTCGACTTTGCCGTTGAAGGACTGTTCCGTGCCCGAGAAAATGAGCCGCGCATTCTGCTTCCGACACGCGTCGATGATCATCTGCGTGCTCTCCACATTGATCTTGTGTGCCAGATCCGGATTCTCCTCACAGAGGGCTGTCGTTGCATTCGCAGCCGTGTGGAAACATAAATCAAATTTCACCGTTTCCAGGTATTTCTTCACACTCTCGGGATCCGACAGATCCGCATCCTTTCGCGTCATGCAGATCCAGTGAAATTTGTCACTGTTCAGCATCCGGCAGTAGCTTGCCAGATATCCATTGGCGCCTGTCACCAGAATTGTTTTCATTTTTTGGGCCTGCTTTCCAGAACGTGTGTGTTCTTCAATGTTACTTTGCCGGCACTCCAGGGAATCACAACGCTGGACAGTGCCTTGAGGGGGAACGCCTCACCGTTCCAGATCACATCTGTGTCTTCTCCCATGTTGGAGAGAACAAAGTAGGTCTCACCGGTTTCTATTTCCACCGGTTCCTCCCCGATAAAGCGCTCTGTGACCGTGAACTGCGGTGCATCCGCCAGGACATGGTCTTCATCCGCAGCCGGCACGAACACCGGCTTCAGGGAGAAATCCGTGACCTCAAAAGACTCCTTCAAATGCAGCGGCCGGGGGTTGCCCTGGGCATCTGTCCGGCCATAGTCATAGAACCGGTACGTGGTGTTGGAATTGGTTCCCACTTCGATTGCCGTGATATCCGCCCCCAGTGCGTGAAGCATCCCTGACGGAATGTATATGAAGTCGCCCTTCTTCACAGGCCATTTTACCAGATATTCATCCAGCGTCCCGTCCTCCAGTGCCTTCCGGATGACATCAGCATCCGTTGTCTTTGTGCCAGCCACCAGCGTTGCGCCGGGTTTGGCATCCAGCACATACCAGGATTCCGACTTCCCGAAATCTCCCTCCGGGGCATTGTCATCCTGCGGATGCACCTGGATCGACAGACGGTCCTTCGTGTCCAGCCATGCCAGACGCAGCATTTCATGCAGACCCAGCCCCGGTCCCAGGACCTCCTCGGGATTCTCCTCAATCACCTCAAGCAGGTTTTTGCCCGGCATGTTCAGGACAGGCGACTGACAGTACGGGTGAGCCGAAACCTCCCACCACGTCCCGTACGCCTTGTCTTCGCCACGGGCCTTCGAAATGTTGTCTGCTCCCCAGATCGTGTAATCATGCAGACTGCCCAGAATCAGCGGTTTCATCTCATTGCATTCCTTTCTTGCGATATGCGTGTAATCAACGATAGATATCCCGGGATACCATCGGACGTGCTCATACAGATCTTGCCGATGATGGTCCAGCCGGATGGATCGAACCACAGTCCGGCACTTTGCCTCTGCTCAGACACAGAGCTCAAACCGTACAGGAACTGTAGTGAACAGCAGTCCTTCGGACTACTGTTCACGAGAGCGTCTGAACTCCTCCAGGATCTTCAGGGAAGCAGAGGTTCCGATGCGCTCGGCGCCTGCTTCGATCATGGCCCTGCATGTCTCCCAGTCACGGATGCCGCCGGCAGCCTTCACCTTGCAGGTGTCGCCCACCGTGTCCTTCATCAGCTTCACGTCTTCCACCGTGGCACCGCCTTTGCCTTTGCCGGTGCTTGTCTTGACATAGTCAATGCAGACTTTCTTTGCGATCTCCGCAATCTTCCGGATCTCGTCCTTTGTCAGGTTGCAGTTCTCGAAGATCACCTTGCACGGGGCGTTGAATTCATGAGAGATTTCCGTGATCTCCCGCATTTCCTTCTCGATATAGTCCCAGTCGCCGGCCTTCACCTTGCTCTGGTTGATCATATAGTCGATCTCATCCGCACCTTCTTCCAGAGAATCGCGGGTTTCAAACAGTTTGGTTGCCAGAGTATTCTGACCCAGGGGGAAGCCGATGGCTGCGCCCACATGCACGTCCGTACCCTTCAGCTGTTCCTTGCAGAAGGGAACCCAGTACGGGTTGATGGCCACCATGGCTGTCCCGATTTCCCGGGCTTCGTCACAGAGCTTCTTCATCATTTCTTCCGTGGCATCCGGTGCCAGCTGCGTGTGGTCAAACATCGCCGCGAGTGTTTTTTCAGTCAGTGCTTCAGTGTTCATTTCTTAATTCCTCCGAAGGCATAATAGCACAGAATTAAATGATATAACATTTGTTTTTTACGGTTTTTCGGATTTTTTTCGTGGCGGTCCTTCCGGATTTGTCATGTTTCCGGGATGAGCAGCCGGGGGCGGTCATGGAGTTGAGTGTACCCGCCATCATCGGCATCCCGAACCTCAGGGCTCCTGTCCAGAATTGCCGGTGACAGGGGCCTCTGGCGGCTGGTACAATCAGGGCATGACAATATGTGATACCAATATACCGTTTACCAAGGTCCTCATGGTCCTGCCCCGCAATACGATCCACACGGAAACACCGCTGCACGAAGGCTACACGTATGCCCCCTGGCGGGAATCCTTCCGCCAGCCCTGGGCCGCACTGATGGTCGAAACCGGGCTCGTGCCTGACCAGGAGGCGGGACTGGCGCAGTGGGACAAAATGATGAACGAGGCCCCGGAGATGCTCCGGGAACACTTCCGGTTTGTTCTGGGACCAGAAGGTGACCTGGCGGCAACCGCCGGTCTGTTCCCGGGACACGATTTCCCGGACCGCCTGCGCCTTCACTGGGTGGCAACGGGCCTGAACCACCAGCACCGGGGTCTGGCGAAGTCCATCATCACGGCGCTGGCGAAGGAGTACGACAGGATGCCGGAGAAGTACCCGCTGTATCTCTCCACGCAGTCCCAGAGCTACGGAGCGATCAAGCTCTACAGCCGCCTGGGGTTCCAGCCCTATATGGGGGAATATGCCGGTCATACAAAGGAGCAGTCGGAGGATGACTGGCGGATCGTCACCGGGGTGCTGCGGGAAACAGAAGGGAAATAAGGAAGAGGAAAAGGGACCGGATCTGCCGGCTCTGACACCACGCCGGTGTCAGACAGGGAGCCGGCTTTTTCGCAGTGGCTCTCTTCGGGCATCAGGCATCGGACCCATGTTCTGCCGGGATACAATTAAGTGAGGAACACCCGTTTGGCACTCAACACTTGAATATGCCAAAAACAGGTGTATACTGACTCACATCATGGAGGTGACAATCATGGCTGAGAAAAAAGAATTTCAGGCGGAGAGCCGGCGGCTGCTGGATTTGATGATCAATTCCATTTACACACACAAGGAGATCTTCCTGCGGGAGCTGATCTCCAATGCTTCGGATGCCATTGACAAGTACTATCACTGGGCGCTGGAGCACCACGAGGAACCCGGAGACCTCGGGATCCGGATCGAACTCGATGAAACGAACCGCACGCTGACCATCAGCGACAACGGCATCGGCATGACGAAGGAAGAACTGGAGGAAAACCTGGGCACGATCGCCAAGAGCGGCACCCTGGCATTCAAGGAAGAGCTGAAGAAACAGGACAAGGACCAGTCGGATATCATTGGCCAGTTCGGTGTCGGCTTCTACTCGGCGTTCATGGTGGCCGATGAAGTCACGGTCTATACCCGCGCGGCTGGCAGCGAAGAGGCCTGGGAATGGAAGTCCCAGGGAGCCGATGGCTATGAGATCGAGGCCTGTGACAAGGAAGAACGGGGAACCATGCTGGTGCTGCACCTGAAGGCAGATGACGACCAGGAGGACTACTCGCAATACCTGCAGAGCTACCGTGTGCAGGATCTGGTGAAGAAGTATTCCGACTACATCCGCTACCCAATCCGCATGACGGTGGAGACCACGCAGGAAGTGGATGGCGAGACCAAGACGGTGCCGGAGGAAAAGACCCTGAATTCCATGGTGCCGCTGTGGAAACGCCCCAAGGCGGAGGTCACGGAGGAAGAGCTGTCGACGTTCTACAAACAGCACTTCTTTGACTTCACGGATCCCATGAAGACGATTTTCTTCAATGTGGAAGGCAACGTGGATTTCACGGCGCTGCTGTACATCCCGAGTCGCGTGCCTGACGGATTCTATTCCCAGGACTACAAACCGGGTCTGCAGCTGTACTCCCGGGGTGTGTTCATCATGGACCACTGCGAGGAGCTGCTGCCGCCGTATCTTCGGTTTGTGAAGGGGCTCGTGGATTCGCAGGATCTGTCCCTGAACATTTCGCGTGAGATGCTGCAGCACGACCACCAGCTGCGTCTGATCAAAAACCGGATCGAGCGCAAGGTGCTCAATGAACTGGGTGCGATGCTGGCGAAGGACCGGGAGCAGTACGAGAAGTTCTGGAAGAACTTCGGGCTGGACATCAAGTTCGGCATCTACTCTTCCTTTGGGGCTGACCGTGACAAGCTGGAGAACCTGCTGCTGTTCTATACGACCGATGGCGGAAAGCTCGTCACACTGCAGGAATTCGTGTCTGCGATGCCGGAGGACCAGAAGGACATCTACTATGTTTCGGCGAAGGACACCGAAGCGGCTGCGAAGCTGCCGGTCGTGAAGTCGCTGCAGAAGAAGGGCTACCAGGCACTGATCCTCACGGCTGAAGTGGATGAGTTCGTGATGCAGACCCTGGGTCAGTACAAGGATCACCCCTTCACCAATGCTTCTTCCGCCGACCTGGATCTTCAGAGCGAGGAAGAAAAGGAACAGCTCGAGAAGACTTCGGAGGAGAACAAGGACCTGCTTTCGTTCATGAAAGAGGCCCTGCCGGAGGTGTCCGAGGTACGTCTGTCCGCGCGACTCGCCGATGATCCCGTGATGCTGGTGGCCGGCAACGGGCTGTCGTTCGAGATGGAGAAAGTCTATGCGGCGATGGCTGCACAGCAGGATTCCGGCATGCCGCCGCTGAAGGCAGACCGGATCCTGGAAGTGAACCCGGATTCGAAGATCTTCGCATTGTTGAAGAACACCTGGCAGAGCGATCCGGAGAAGGCGAAGGCCATCACCGAGGTGCTGTATGACCAGGCGCTGCTGATCGAAGGCTTCCCGGTCAAGGATCCCATTGACTATGCAAGAAAAGTCACGGAACTGATCGCATAAAGCGGCCAATACGGGTCGGCAGGAGGTCCTGCTGACCCGTTTCGCCGCTTTAGGATGAAGTGGAATGTTCTAAAGTGGAGGCGAAATGTGCAGAATAGTGCTGTGCTCTGATTTCAGATACAGGCATGAGCAGGGTACACCTCACACAATCTGAAACCCGGATAACTCTAACCTGTGACTCTTCATCATCAATCGGTTACAGCCAGCGGAGCTGATGCGCTGCCTTTGGCAGCCCATCAGCACGTTTGACTGTCAGTGCTTTCTCTGCGATACCTGTATTCACTTGGCTGAACAGGTGTGCAAATGTATAGACAAGATTGCCCCAAATTCGTAAGATAGGCATCATGAAACACGACTATACCAGTGCGCTGGCCAGGGCGACCTTCGACCAGGTCCGCCAGCTGCCAGGTGCACTGTTCTGTGAAACAATGCATTCGGTGTGGTTTGTCAGCGACGGGACCTGCGGCTTCATCCGCCTATGGGAAGGTCACATCGTGGAAATGGAAATCCCGGCTCTGGGATTCTGGGCTCACTTTGACGGCGATGATGCGATCCTGTTTCTCGACCACATCCATGCCTTCTTCAAAGCCCTGCACCGGCAGGATGTCCGCGACAACTGGCTCATGCAGACCAGCCATCCCATGAAGCTGCTCATCATCTGCAGCTCCGGCCTCTCCTCCTCGGTTGCCGCGCACGCGATCAACGAAATGGCTGTCCGGCATGGGTGGAACATCGAGGCGGATTCCTGTGCGGCGGTATTTGCACCGGAAAAAAGCCGGGAAGCGGATGTGGTGCTGTATGCCCCACAGGCGTCGGCGGCTTTCCACCAGCTGCCCAAAGAACAGCGGCAGCGTACAGGCGTGATTCAGCCTATGGATTTTGCCATGATGAATCCCCAGGCGATGGTCCACCAGGCCCTGCAGCTGGCATCCTGACCCATCGCTTTTTTTTGTTGTCTGCTGTCAGGGCTGCAGGGTGCATATCGACAGGAAGCAGTAACAGGAAGCAGCGAGGGAGACCGGAGGTCCACCATCGACCTGGATGGTCCGGGCAGTGCTGTTCCTGAGGGGAACAGCTATATTTGTGTGGAAAGTGTCACCAATCCGTCCTATCCTGATAAGGTGACTGCCGGTCAGGAAAGCCATACCTGGTTTCCGGGATCGGCTGGGACAGGAAAGGAAAGACTATGGTCAGAATTCGAAGGGCAAAGCCGGAGGATGCCAGGGAGCTGCTGGAAATCTACCGTCCATATGTGGAGCATACGGCGATCACCTTTGAGTGGGAGATGCCGACGGAGGAAGAGTTCCGGGGCAGGATCCTGCGGACGATGGAACGCTATCCCTGGCTGGTGGCAGAGAAAGACGGTCTTCTGCTGGGGTATGCATATGCCGGGACCTTCAAAGAGCGCCGGGCCTATGACTGGGCGGTGGAAACCACGGTGTATCTGCACCCGTCAGTCAAAGGCCAGGGACTGGGACGTCGGCTCTATAAAGCCCTGGAGGATGTGCTGCGAAAACAGGGGATCATCAACCTGAATGCCTGCATCGGAGTACCGCAGGCGGGGGTGGAAGATCCCTGGCTGGATGACAACAGCATGCACTTTCATGCGCACCTGGGGTATCGGCTGGTGGGACGATTTGAGAAATGCGGTTATAAGTTCGGACGCTGGTATGACATGGTGTGGATGGAAAAACACCTGTCGGATCATCCGGCAACCCCCCGGGAAGTCGTGCCGTTTGCCGGCCTGGAAACAGACTGAAGCGGAACGCGTGGTTCAAACCATGGAGATTTGCGGCCGCCAGCTTTTATAATGAAACAGAGTCCGGTTCCTGCAGGCGGTGAAATCTGCAGCGGTTCCGGGATCTTGCATGCTGTCTGCATCCATCGGCCTTCTGACCGGGGTTGCAGAAAGAACAATGAGGAAACAGAGGTGTCATCCCATGCGATGCAATGTACAGAAATTATGCGGCGGCTGTTCGCTGCTGTCGGTGCCGAGTGTCAAACAGGCGAAACTGAAGCAGGAACAGGTCACGGATATCATGAAAAACGCAAATCTTTCGGTGAAGGTCGAGCCGGTGATCATGGCGCAGAGTGCCATCGGGTACCGGAACAAGGTGATTGTCGGATTTGCGAAGGACAAAGACAAGAAGATCTACAGCGGGCTGTATGCGCCAAAGAGCCACCGGGTGATCAACTCCAGCGGCTGTGCGATGCATCCGCAGCTGCTGAATGAAATCATCGACTTCATCACGAAGACGGTCTCCGGCATGAAGTACGAGCTCTACAACGAACACACCGGGACCGGTATCCTGCGCCATGTGCTGCTGCGGTGGGCGAAGGAAACCGATGAGGTGATGGTGGTGCTCGTCACGAGCACGAAACAGCTCCCGGGGCGCCGGAATTTCGTCAATGCCCTGGTAAAGGAGTTCCCGCAGGTCAAGACGGTGATCCAGAACATCAATCCCCGGGACACGAGTGTGGTGCTGCAGGATGAATCCATTGTGCTGTATGGCAATGGCATGATCACGGACGAACTCTGTGGCCTGAAGATTTCCTTCACGGCAAGTGCTTTCTACCAGATCTACCATGATCAGTGCGAGAAGCTCTATGGACTGGCGAAGCAGCTGCTGGACCTGCAGCCGGCGGACAAGGTCCTGGACACCTATTGTGGCGTGGGCACCATTGGACTGACGCTGGCAGATGCCTGCAGTGAGGTCACGGGTGTGGAGATCAACAAGGATGCGGTGAAGAACGCCATCTACAATGCGAGGCAGAACGGCATCCGCAATGCGCGGTTCGTCGCCATGGACTCCACGCAGTTCATGCTGGAGGCCAGAAAGTTCCATTCTTCGTTTGATGCGATCGTGCTGGATCCCCCGCGGGCGGGAACAACTGAGGCCTTCATTGAAGCGGCCTGCGGTCTGAAGCCGAAGAAGATCCTGTACATTTCGTGCGATCCGAGGACCCAGGCACGGGATCTCGTAAAGTTCAAGCGCTTTGGCTATCTGACGGATACCATCTATCCGGTGGATATGTTCCCGAACACGGATCACGTCGAGAGTATATGTCTGCTGACATACCGCGGGATCAAAAAGGGAAAGTATCCTTCGAAGAAACCAGCGGCTGCGGGTCGTCCGGCCAGACCGGTGAAGGGGCATGGACGCCCGGGTGGTTTCTCGGGCATGAAACCGGGACGCAGGCCGGGAAAAGGGAAGAAGCGCTAAGGCGCAGTCCCATATAAGGCAGACACAGGCCACAGTACGGCTGCAACCGGACTGTGGCCCTTTTCTGAATGGTTCCGCTAGTCCGGACTGCCGCACTGTACATCCCGGACTGAGCGAAGTCATGGTCTGTGATTGACACAAATGCCTTGTCTCATAACCCGTCTGATGTCCTGATGGTGGTATCGTAGCTGGTGTACAAAACAGACATCCGACAGGCTGATGCAGCGTGTGATGGTCTGCTTTTTGAAGGAGTGATATTTGTGTCATCGATTGCCAATATATTCTGGTTTCTCTTTGCCGGCCTGTGGATGGCCCTTGGCTGGATCTTCGTGGGTCTTGTCTGGTGCATCACCATTGTGGGCATTCCCATTGGCACGGAGTGCTTCAAGTTCGCATCATTTGTGGCCTTTCCCTTTGGCAAAACCATTGTCTACAGCGGCGGCGGTGTGTCATTTCTCATGAATCTTCTCTGGCTGATCTTCGGAGGCCTGGAAATGGCACTGGGCAATGTCCTCAACGGACTGGCGCTGTGTGTGACCATCATTGGCATTCCGCTGGGTCTTCAGTGCTTCAAATTCGCCAAGCTGGCACTCATGCCCTTTGGCGCCCAGGTGGTGTCTGCAAGATAAGACACCTTACTCATGCCGATGCCGATGCTGGCTGAAAGACTGCGAAAATGACAGAAAAGGCTGCATACAGTTTCCGTATGGAAGAACTGGAGGCAGCCTTTTTTGCGCGCCTGGAATGAGAGGTGGGGAGGGGGATTCAGTGAATCCCAGTGACTCGGGACAAGTGGGCAGAGTGGCAGTCACGACTATCGGCGGACAGATCCACACCATGCAAACCCACATCTGCAGGAAACTGCCGGGCATTTTCCAGGAAAACGGGAAAGGAAAACAGGAGGCAGTGAATGCACCTCCTGGTTTTCAGAAATTCTGCTTCGAATTTTGGGTATCAGCCTGCAGACTCTGAATCAGTTCACAGGAATCCACATGGAAGGTATATGTATACCCACTGGCAGCTGCCTCAAGGATTCCAACAGTCAGGGCATCGTTGTTGCTGCCTTTGGACAGGTGGGGAATATCCTCTGGTCTGGTGACGTTTTCCGGACCAGAGATGGCACCTCCTGTATTCTGTAAAACTGTGCAGGATGTAACGTTCAGAACGGGATATCCGGAATCTTCACTGAATGTCCCGGTGAGTTTTACCAGAGATCCTGCGGCAACCTTTGCACCTGTCAGGGAGATGCAGTCTGACGGGCGATTCTGAGCGGATGTAAGCCTGGGCTCTCCGTTTGCATCAGGACTGCCATTGCTTGAATTCCGTTGAAAACCAGTTTGTTTTGGTGTTCATGCATCCGTTGCCAGGGACAGCTTCAGGCTTTGCCTGGTTGACGCTTCACAGAGGTCTGCCAATGATGCCGGTCTTACATCCTCTTCACGACCGTTTTCAGCCTCCGGGGCTCTCCCGGCGGCCAGTCTATTGATCGCTGCGTTCAGGTCACGATCCATGACCATTCCACAGGCTTCACACACATATTCGCGGTCTTTCAGGGCAAGTTTGGTTTTCACATCCCCGCAATGGCTGCACATTTTTGATGTCTGCTCAAATCAACCGGTGACTGTAAGCTTCCTGCCTTTCTGGGCACATTTGTATTCAAGCATCCGACGGATCTGATGGAACCCTGCATCACAGATGGATCTGGCCAGCTTATGGTTTTTGACCATCCCGCTCACATTCAGGTCCTCTATCACGATCTCATCGTATCTTTCCGTCATTCCGGTCGTCATCTTGTGGATCTGGTCCTGTCTCTGGCGCCGGACCTTCGCATGCAGACGGTTCACTTTCTGTCTCAGTCTGTTATATCAATTGTGACCTTTCTGCCTGCGGGAGAGCTTTTTCTGTTCTCTTTTGAGCTTCCTTTCGCTTCTGGCCAGATATCCCGGGTTCTCATACACTGTTCCATCTGAGGTGCAGAAAGTCAGGCCACCATCGGCAGTCTGGCCACCATCGGCAGTCTGGCCACCATCGGCAGGAAAGGACAGGCAGTTCAGTCACTACCAGGCATCCGGAAATCGCAGAAGCCTGCAGGAGTCTGCCGTCCGTGAATCACAGACGGAAAAAGCCTATAATGGGTGTGTTGAAAGCGAGGAATCAATCAATGAACGATACACTGGTTGTCTATTTTTCCGGCAACGACCCGAAAAAATCCGCCACGGCGGATGCTGCCAGAAACCTGGCGAGCGTGACGGGTGCGGACCTGTATGAGATCCGGCCCCAGAACCCTTATTCGAAGGACTTCAACATCGTGGTCCAGGAAGCGCAGCGGGACAAGGACATGGATGCCCGGCCGGCCCTGGCAGGACCTTCCATTGATGTGAAACCCTACCGGACCATCATTCTGGGATTCCCCAACTGGTGCGGCACGGCCCCGATGCCGGTCTTCTCGTTTCTGGATGAACACATGAAGGACGGCTCGCTGATCGGCAAGCGGATCATTCCGTTTGTCATCAACGATGGATCGGGGATGCAGCACTCGGTGGACGATCTCAAGACCCATTATCCGGAGCTGGATATCGAAGAGGGCGAGGCGTTCGAGCACAACAAGCTGGACAATGCCAGTCTCAAGGCCATCGACTGGATCCAGGAACTGATGTAGAAAGCGGTCTGTCAGGGCAATGACAGACAAAGCAGACAGCAGGCCCATCCGTGTGATCCTGCTGGATGTGGATGACACCCTGCTGGATTTTGATGCCTGTGCCAGCAAAGCCATGGAGCAGGCCTGTCAGGTCACTGGCGTTCCCTGGTCACGGTCTTTGTTTGACACGTTTCAGGAGATGAATGCCGGTTTCTGGCAGCAGATCGAGGCAGGGAAGCTGACGCTGCACCAGCTCTGGCAGATCCGCTGGAACCGCATCTTTGCCAGGCTTGGGATCGATGCAAATGGGCAGGCCTTTGAACAGGCATTTCACGCGGCGCTGGATACGACCCATGAAACGATATCCGGCGCCGCGCAGGTCCTCAAAGACCTGTCTGATCAGGGGTTTATTCTGTATGCAGCGAGCAACGGGCGTCAGAGGCAGCAGGAAACCAGACTGCATCTGGCCGGGCTGGATCGGTATCTGCAGGGGATCTTTACCTCGGAAGCGGCCGGAGCGAACAAGCCGGCAGCACAGTTTTATGACTATGTCATGAACAGGATGCGGGAACCCCTGCCGGATCTGAAGCCGGGTCAGGTGGTGATGATCGGAGATTCCCTGTCAGCGGATGTCAGGGGTGCCAGAGATGCAGGGATGCATGCGTTGTGGTTTCGCAAGGATGGAACGGATGGTGCAGACTGCAGCCAGCTGATGCAGCTGCCGGAGCTGGTCGGACAGCTGCCAGACTGACAAACAGGCAGTAACCGGATAATTCCGGATGCAGTCAAATACACACAGAGGATCATGGAAGAAAGTCCATGGTCTTTTTTTTCGCCGGGAATCTGTGAGACCAGGAAGCCGGCCTTGATTTCCTGCATCGGCAGGAGCGGGAACCGGGACAGTTTCTGTCCCGCCAGACAGACAAATCATGTCTGTTTTTGAAAGCGATTTCCTGTGATAATGCATCTGTCAAAGGAGGAACCGAGATGAACAACCAGACGGAAAACAGAATGGCCAGGTTGTGGAAACTGCTGGACAGTTCCCCGAAACCCATGCGGCTGGACGCAGCGGCACTGGCACTGGATGTTTCCGAAAAGACGATCCGCAGAGACCTGATCCGTCTCAATGAACTCCTGCAGGATGCGGACAGTTCGGTAAAGATTCACAAAGGGACGTTTGTCCTGGATGTTCCTTCCCGCGATGCAGTGAATGCGCTGTTTGAATCACAGACCGGGATCCCTGACACACAGGCCCAGCGGGTGGACTGGCTCGCCACGTGGTTTCTCATGAACGGAACCGCCACGGTACAGTCTCTGGCTGACCGGCTGTATATCAGCGAATCCACTGTCAAAAACGATTTGAATGTTCTGAAAAATGAACTGAAACCATTCCACCTGACACTGACCCGCTGCAGTGAAGGACTGCGGCTGGGCGGACCGGAAGAACAGATCCGGAACTGCCTGATCTACTGGACAAGATCCGGGAAAATCAGACCGGATTTCGGATTTGACGAAGCTTCTTCACAGCTGCTCTCGGACAGGATCCGGGATCTGCTGGAAGCAGAAGGCGCTTGTCTGGATGAATACGGGATCCAGAATCTGCTGCTGCATCTGAAGATCGCGGCGAGCCGGATCCGCTCCGGCCGGGTCCTGACAGACACTGATACCGTGCCGCAGGACCTCTGGCAGCTGGCCAGCGCCATGACACAGACAGCCGGCAGCATCTGGTCTCTGGAATTCCCGCTGGGGGAAACGGAAAACCTGGCGTGGCACATTGCGGCGCAGAAACAGTCCGGTGCCCTGCACATCGACGAAGAGGAATACCGGATGCTTCTGTCTGCTTTGAAAACGACACTGAAGGATGCCGATGCACTCTATGGAACGCAGCTGGCGGCAGATTCCGTTCTGCTGAACGGCTTGACGGCGCATCTCAGCGTGGTACTGGTCAGACTGCACCACGGCATGGTGATCGACAATCCCATTCTCAAGGAAATCCGCTCTCAGTATCCCTATGCCATGGAAATCGCCCAGCTGGCGGCGACCGGTCTTCAGGAGATGCTGGGGTGCCGGTTCCCGCTGACGGAGATCGGTTTTCTGGCGGTGCACATCGGAGGTTCTCTGGTGAGAACAGGCAACAGCCGCAAATCCCGGCAGAAAGCCGCTGTGGTATGCACCACCGGGATGGGAACCAGCCTTCTGCTGCTGGCCAGGATCAGCGAGCGCTTCGGGCAGGACCTGGATGTCACCGGCACCTTCACGATCCGGCAGGCGGCGGGACTGACCAGGGAAGATGCCGATGTGATCCTGTCCACGGTCAGACTGCCGCGGGAAGTGACGCTGCCCTGGCTGCAGATCACGCCCCTCATGACAGACAGGGATATGGCGGTCATCACGGACTATCTGAAAAAGACACAGTTTGCCGTACCGGTGCAGTCACTGTTCCATCCCTCTCTGTATTTCCCGGACCTGGACCTGGACAGCCGGTCAGAGATTCTGGCTTTTCTGTCAGAACAGCTGTATCGGCAGGGATGGATCGACAAAACAGCCAGGGAATCCTTTGCGAAGCGGGAATCCCTGGGCACCACGGAAATCGGCAACATGGTGGCGGTGCCGCACTGTATGGAAGGCACTGTCAGACAGCCGGCGGTGGCTGTGGCCATTCTCACAGAACCGGTCCTCTGGGAATTCGGTCCCGTGCAGGTGGTCTGCATGATTGCCGTCAGTCACGAATTTCTGCGAAAGGAAAACGGATTTTTTCTCCGGTTCTACAGGCGCCTGGCTTCACCGGCGCTGATCCGGACCATGATACAGACCCGGCATCCGGATTTGCTGAAGGATGCCTTCGACAAGGAGGATACATTATGAAAAAGAAAATACTTGTGGCCTGCGGCGCAGGTGTCTGCACCAGCACAGTGGCTCTTCAGAAACTGCAGGCAAAACTGGAAGAGGAAGGGCTGAAGGACCAGGTCACCTATGGACAGTGTTCGGTGGCGGACCTGCCCATGAACGCCGGCAGCTACGACGTGGTGGTGACCACATCCCGTGTTCAGGGCAACTACGGGACTCCGGTTGTCTTCGGACTGCCTTTCATTACACAGATCGGCATGGATGACTGTGTGGATGAGATCCTGGACGTCCTGGGGCTGTGATCATGGATACCAGTCTTGTATTTCTGGATGCGGACTTCAGCAGCCGCGATGACTTGTTTCACACCATGGGCAGCTGGCTGAAGGACAACGGCTATGTCAATGAGGACTACCGTGAAGCGGTGTGTCGAAGGGAAGAAGAGTTTCCCACGGGCCTGAAGGTACCGGGGCACCAGCTGGCGATTCCGCATACCGATAGTGAATACATCGAAAAACCCGGGCTGGTCTTTGTCCGCCCGAAAAACCCGCTGGCGTTCCAGGAGATGTGCTCCGGGGATCCGGTGGATGCGGAAATGATTTTCCTGCTCCTGGTCAAGGACAAAAAAGACCAGATGCCGCTGCTGTCCGGGCTCATGGCCCGTTTCGGCGATGGAGAGCTTATGGACCGGCTCAGCCGGGAAACCGATCCGGAAGTGATTGCCGATCTTCTGGACCACTGTGTGAAGGGAGAAACCACATGTCTGTCGTAACCAATGCAATTCAGTTCATCATCGATCTTGGCCCCACGGTCATGATGCCCATCATCATGCTGATCGTTGGCCTGTGCATCCGGGTGCCGTTTCTGCGGGCCCTGAAGGGTGGCCTGCTGGTAGGCATCGGCTTCATTGGCCTGAATGCGACAGTGACCATCCTGACAGATGTGGTGCAGCCGGCTGTCAACAACATGGTCGAGCTGTTCGGCCTGAACCTGACGGTCATTGACGTGGGATGGCCCAGTGCATCAGCCATTGCCTTCGGCACAGCCGTGGGCGTGACCATGATCCCCCTGGGGATCCTGATCAATGTGATCATGCTGCTGACCAAGACAACAAAGACCGTGGATGTGGACATCTGGGATTTCTGGCACTTCGCCTTCTCCGGTTCCATCGTCTATGCCCTGACGCAGAACATGGTGCTGTCCCTGATCCTGGCTTCGGTGAATATGGTGGTGATCATGGTGATTGCCGACCGCATGGCCAAGGCAACTGAAGAAGTGCTGGGACTGCCTGGTGTGACCTTCCCGCATGGTCTGGCTGCTTCCTTCGTGCCCATTGCCTGGGTCATGGACAAAGCCATGGACAAGGTACCGGGTCTGAATAAAATCCATCTGGATGAGCAGGCCATCAACAAAAAGATGGGCCTGTTCGGGGACCCCGCCATTCTGGGTCTCATTGTCGGCCTGCTGCTGGGCGTTGCCGGCTTCGCGTTCATGCCGGATCTGACCACCTCGGAAAAAGTTGCACAGATCCTGGTCATGGGTGTCACGGTTTCGGCGGTTCTGGTCATCACCCCGAAAATGGCTGCCATTCTGATGGAAGGCATCATTCCGGTGTCCGAGGGCATTCAGTCCATCATCCAGAAGAGATTCGCCGGCCGGAAGGTGTATATCGGGCTGGACTGCGCGGCGGGAATCGGGCATCCGGTGGTTCTGGCCATGTCCGTGATCATGGTTCCTGTCACACTGCTGCTGGCTGTGATTCTTCCCGGCAACGAATTCCTGCCTCTGGTGGGCCTGTGTGGTATCTGCTTCCAGTTCCCGCTGATCGTGGCGGTGACCAAAGGGGATTTCTTCCGGACCTTCGTGATTGGCGTGGTAGTCATGGGCATGGGTCTCATGATTGGCACCAGTCTTGCGCCGCTGTTCACCAGCGCGGCTGCAGCGAGTCATTTCCCGATCCCGGAAGGTGCCAACCTGATTTCCAGCATTGACTATGGATCCAACCCCATTCCCTGGCTCCTGGTGCAGGCAGTCAACCACGGCTGGATCTGGGTAACGCTGGTGGTTGTGGCCACGATTGCCCTGGCAGTCTGGAACCGCAAGCTGATCCTGGAAGAGGAAAAGGCGGAAAAGGCGCAGGAAGACGAAAAACAGCGTCAGAGAGAAGCCCGCAGGGCAGCACGCCGGGCCAAAGCCCAGGCAGTGCAGAATACCGTGGAAGAAACGGAAGTGCAGTCAGGACTGCAGAATGCTTGAGAAACTGAAACAGACGGTCTGGAAGGAGAACCTGCGGCTGAAGGAACTGGGACTGGTCCTCTTCACCTGGGGCAATGTCTCCGCCATTGACAGGGAAACCAGCCTGGTGGTGATCAAGCCAAGCGGTATCCCCTATGAAACGATGCAGCCGGAGGATATGGTCGTAACAGATCTGAAGGGCAATGTGGTGGAAGGAACCCTGCGGCCCAGTTCAGATCTGCCGACGCATCTGGCGCTGTATGCGGCCGACCCGGACATTGGGGGTATCGTGCATACGCATTCACCCTGGGCTGTGGCCTTTGCCCAGGCCGGGCGGGATCTGCCGCCGCTGGGAACCACTCATGCAGATTACTTCCTCGGCCCGGTTCCCTGCACCAGAGACATGGCAGCGGAAGAGATCCAGAGTGCCTATGAACGGCATACCGGAGAGGTGATCGTGGACACGTTTGCCAGCCGTGGCATCTGCATGGAGCATACCCCGGCGGTGCTGGTGAAAAACCATGGTCCCTTCACATGGGGCAAAGATGCAGTCCAGGCGGTGTATCATGCCGCAGTCCTGGAGGAAGCGGCGAAAATGGCCGCGATCACCTATCAGCTGAACGCAAAGACACCGCCGGCACCCGAAGTGCTGCTGGAGAAACATTTCCAGAGAAAGCATGGTCCTCATGCCTATTACGGGCAGACAGCGGGCAATCCGCAGTCTGCCGGCGTATCCGGGAAATGATCCGCTGCGCCACCTCTTACCCTGAATCTCTCCTGTATATGGACACTGTTGCATAGTCACAGCACGGTCCATGCCATCGAACTCCTGCATGAGGCTGCAGTCCTGACGACGGTCAGCACGCAGCCTCTGTTCTGCTGTGGTTCTGACCGCTGCCGGTTTTCGCAGATTTTCGTTTGGGATGGACACTGCCGTCAGTCACGATACAATGAACTCTGGACAGACACGCTGGTCTGCGCAATGTTTGTGACCGGGAGCCGTCCGGAGAATACAGCAGATCAGCCACAGGAGGAACAGTATGATGGCAGAAGAACGGCTTGACCGTATTGAAACGATGACCAATGACAAAGGCTATGTCTCCACGAAGGATCTGGCGGCTTTGCTGCAGGTCAGCGAACCGACCATCCGGGCCGACTGCCGGGAACTGGAGAAACAGGGCCGGATCATCCGGGTCCATGGCGGAGCCAAAAGCCGGCAGACACAGGGGATCCTGACACGGTCCCTGGAGAAAGCCATGGATGACAGGCAGAATGTTGACGAACAGGAAAAGGACCGGCTGTGCCGCTATGCAGCCTCTCTGGTGCAGGAAGACGACTGTATTTTCATCGATGGAGGGACCACCTTTGCCACGATCCTCCCGTATTTAAAGGGGAAGCGGATCCGGATCGTCACACACAGTCAGATCGTGGTGGATTCCTTTCGGGAAGACAACGGAGAGTTGTTTGTCATTGGCGGCAGCTACAGTCCGCAGTACAAGATGAATCTGGGGCCTATTGCCCTGGCGCAGCTGGAATCCTTCAATTTCCAGTATGCGTTCCTGAGCTGTGCGGGTATCGACCTGAACCGGCGGAAAGCCTATACGGCCGAGCTGGAGACCGCAGAAGTAAAGAAAAAGGCCATGGAGCTGGCGGAGAAATCGTTTCTGTTCATCAATGGAGCAAAGCAGCATGTCAAGGGGTTCTGCAGTTTTGCGGACCTCAATGCGTTTGACGGGATCGTGACGGACGCAGCCGGGCCTGATATCCCTGACAACTTCATCGTTCTGGAAGAGAGCTGAGCCCTCTTTTCTTTTTCTCCGAAAACGAAAATTAAGCAAAATATACTTGCGATAATTTTCGTATATTGGTATATTCTGGGTGTAAACGGAAATATACGAAAAGGAGAATCGAAAACATGAATATGCATCTTCTGGACTCGCACAGCCGGCAGGCGCGCAGAAACATTGTGGAAATGGTGGCGGCAGCCGGGTCCGGACATCCTGGCGGTTCACTTTCCTGCACAGATATCCTGACCTGGCTGTATGACAGCCGCATTGACCTGAAACGGCCTGACCGCGACCGTCTCGTGCTCTCCAAAGGACATGCAGCGCCGGCACTCTATGCACAGCTGGCTGTGCATGACAGGATCACCCGGGATGAGATGCTGACTCTGCGCCGGCTTGGTTCTCCTTTACAGGGACATCCCAACATGGAAGACCTGCCGGATGTGGATATGAGCACAGGCTCGCTGGGGCAGGGACTCTCGGCGGCTGTGGGCATGGCCTGGGCAGACCGATACAAGGGTTCTGAGCGCCGGATCTGGTGTGTCTGCGGTGACGGAGAACTGGAGGAAGGCCAGATCTGGGAGGCAGCCATGGCAGCAGGGAAATTCAGCCTGGGCAATCTGACGCTGTTCGTTGACCTCAACGGTCTTCAGATCGCGGGAGCTGTCAGCGAAATCGGCGGGGACAACCAGTATGGCAAAGCACTGCAGGCATTTGGCTGGCAGGTCCTTGAAATCGACGGTCACGACTTTGAACAGATTGAACAGGCAGTGCTGGAAGCTGAAGCTGACAGCCGGCCGACGGCCATTCTCTGTCACACGGTGAAGGGCAAAGGCGTGTCATTTATGGAAAACCAGGCCGGCTGGCATGGCAAGGCGCCCAATGCCATGCAGCTGCAGGAAGCGTTGATACAACTGGAGGAAACAGGAAAATGAGACAGGCAACAAGAGAAGCATTTGGACAGACACTGGCAGAACTGGCGGTCCAGGATCCGGACATCATCGTGCTGGATGCGGATCTGGCCCCGGCGACCAAAACCGGAGAAACACAGAAAACGGCCCCCGGACAGTTTGTACAGGTGGGGATCGCCGAAGGAAATATGGCAGGGATCGCAGCGGGGATGGCCGTATCCGGACTGAAACCCTTTGCCTCCAGCTTTGCCATGTTTCTGGCCGGCAGGGCCTATGAACAGATCCGGAACTCCATCGCCTATCCGCATCTCAATGTAAAGCTGTGCGCCACCCATGCGGGGATCACCGTGGGCGAAGACGGCGGCAGCCACCAGTGTCTGGAAGATATCGGGCTGATGCGGATGCTCCCTGGTATGATGGTGCTGCAGCCTGCGGATGGTCTGGAAACCGCCGCCATGGTGAAGTGGCTTGCAGCATATGAGAGACCTGCCTATCTCCGGCTGTCCAGAGCGGCGGTGGATCCGGTGTATGAACAGGAACCGGTCTTTGATCCCGCCGCCATTCCCCAACTGCGAAGCGGAGAAACTGTGGCGCTGATTGCCAGTGGTGTCATGGTCAGGGAATGCCTGGCTGCTGCTGACCGTCTGACTGGCATGGGTATTGAAGCCGCTGTCTATGATCTGCCGGTGATCAAGCCGTTGAACACGGATCTGCTGAATGAGATCATCACACAGTATTCAGTCGTGTTCGTTGCTGAGGAACACCTGAAAGCAGGAGGGATCGGGTCCGCCATCCGGGAAGCGGTGAGGGAACCGCAGAAGATCCGGTCCATTGCCATCGAAGACCGGTTCGGGCAAAGCGGCAGTGTTGAAGCGCTGATGCAGGAGTACGGACTGGATGCCAAAGCCATTGTTCAGCGGGTCCTGGATGACTGCGCCCGGCGGCTGTATCCGGGTGATGCCAAAGCCGCCATTGTGCGCCAGATGGCACCTGCCTGCTGATCAGCGTGGATGGAACCTGCCAGTCCAGTCACATTCTCCAATCCGAAAAAAGCTGCGGTTTTCTCCGGCTGATTTGTGTCAGTCAGAGAAGCCGCAGCTTTTGCTGTATGAAGTTGTGAATAGACCAGCCGGGTGGACTCTGACAGAAGCCGGCAAAACTTCTGTCATCGATGCCGTTTCAGCCGTTTGCGCAGCCGGTGCATGAATCCATCCGGTGCAGGTTTCGGGACAAACCGGTCCTTGCCGGCTTTCTGGATGCACACAGCCTGCGAATCGTAGGGACTGCCGTCGCCCAGGTCAATGGGGCTGTAGGTGCCATCCGGGAGCAGTTCCCGGCGCTTCTGGTTGTCCTTGAGCAGCGACTGGAAATACGCCAGGATCCGCGTCCGCAATGCGGGATCCGTCACCGGTGCGGCGATTTCCACCCGCCGTTCGGTATTCCGGGTCATGAAATCCGCGCTGGAGATGTACATCTCCATGTCCTCATCCGGCCCGAAGATGTAGATCCGGGAGTGTTCCAGGAACCGTCCGACAATGGAGTAGATCCGGATGTTTTCCGTCTGTCCCGGGATCCCCGGCAGCAGACAGCAGATGCCTCGCACCACCATCGTCACCGGTACGCCGGCCATGCCCGCCTCCTGCAGTTTGGCAATCAGGTCCAGGTCCGTGACGGAGTTCATCTTCAGCATGATCCTCGACGGCTTGCCGGCCTTCGCCAGCTCGATCTGCCGGTCGATTTTGCCCATCACCGCATGCTTGAGCTGCCGCGGACTGGTCAGCAGCTTCTTGTAGGACCCCGAGAGGTTGGAAATCTGCATGTTCTGGAAGAATGCGATGGCATCCTGCCCGATCACCGGGTCTCCGGTCATGAGCGACAAGTCGGTGTACTGCCGGCTTGTCTTTTCGTTGTAGTTGCCTGTGCCGATCTGGGTGATGGTGCGGATCTGGCCGTGGCTCTGGTAGGTGATCAGGCAGATCTTGGAGTGCACCTTGTAGTTCTCGAATCCGTAAATCACGGTGCAGCCGGCGTTTTCCAGCCGCTCGGCCATGCGGATGTTGTTGGATTCATCGAACCGCGCCCGCAGCTCCATGAGCGCCAGGACCTCCTTGCCGTTTTCCGCCGCCTGCACCAGATAGTCCACGACCTTGGAGTTGTCCGCCAGGCGGTAGATGGTGATCTTGATGGAGACGACATTTTTGTCCCAGGCCGCTTCCTTGAGCAGCTTCAGGAACAGGTCGATGTCCTGGTAGGGATAGAACAGCAGCACGTCGTGGTCCGCGATCTGCGGGATGAGCGGCTTTTCCGGATCGAGCTGCGTGGTAGTCTCCGGCGTAAAGGGCTGATAAAGCAGGGGAGCCGTGCGGGAGGACGGAGCCGAACCCACGACCTGGAAAAGGTGCTTCAGTTCAAGCGGCACGCGAGAGACAAAGACCTGTTCCGGCTCGATGTGCAGGTGGCTGCACAGATACGAAACGGCTTCCGGGTTCGTGTATTTGTACATCTCCAGCCGGATCGCCGACAGCCGGCTGCGCTTCTTCAGGATCTTCTTCATGTACTGCCGGTAGTCTTCGTCTTCATCGATGTCCTTGTCATTCAGGTTGATATCGGCATTTCTCGTCACCCGGATGATTGTCTTGAACACCACCCGGGATTTCGGGAAGACTTTGTCCACATGCTGGAGAATGAGCTGCTCCACAAGCATGTAGTCATCCCGGGTATCGGGGACCGGGATCACACGGTCCAGGAACGAGGGCACGGGAATGATCCCGAAGCGCTTCTTCCCGTTGTTGAGCTGCAGCTCGCAGAAAATGTACTGCTCTTTGTTGATGAGGTGCGGGAAGGGATGATGGGCGTCGATGATCTGCGGCGACAGCAGCGGCAGGATCTTGTGCTCGAATTCCTGCTGCAGGGACTTCTGCTGCTTCCGGCTCATGTTCTTGCGCGAGACATTGGCCAGGTACAGCGCCTGCAGCGTCTTGTTCACATCCCGGTACACCGCATCCCGTATGGCGTAGAGCTTCCGGGCTTCCCGGTAGATCGCCTGCAGCTGCTCTTTGGGCGTCATGCCGCTCTTGGCATCCGCCTGGTCAGGGCCGAACAGCATCTGGTCATAGAGGGAGCCGCAGCGGACCATGAAAAATTCATCCAGGTTGCTCGTGAAAATCGCCAGGAACTTCAGCCGTTCCAGCAGCGGCACACGGGGATCCGAGGCTTCCTCCAGCACTCTCTGATTGAAACGCAGCCAGGAGATTTCCCGGTTCTGCGTGAATGGGTATCGTTTTTCTTCCATACACAGATTCTACCATACCTGCTGTCGCACACTGCTTCGGACAGCCGTGGACAGGCAGGGAAACGCAGCCCTGTCAGCTGCGGACTGCAGCATGCCTCCAGGACACGAAAAAGCCTGTCCGGCAGGTCCCGCAGGATCTGTCAGACAGGCTGTGTGACAGGGAAACTCAGGCCAGGGCAGGCTGACCGGCCGCCTCTCTGGTCCACTTCTCGAATTCCTCATCCGTGGCCAGCACATAGTGGTCGCCATCCACCAGGTGTCTGGTGCCCTTTGTGTAGTCCACACCGGCTTCCTTCTGGTCGTAGGAGAGGGAGATCCGTTCCTTTTCCACCACCGGGTTCGGCTCCGGTATGGCCGACAGCAGAGATCTTGTATATGGGTGGATGGGATTGCGGAAGATTTCCTCCGTGGTGCCTGTTTCCACCAGATGGCCCATGTGCATGACACCGATCCGGTCCGAGATGTACTTGACCATGGACAGGTCGTGGGCAATGAACAGGAACGCTGTATTGTATTCCTTCTGGATCTTCTTCATCAGGTTCACGACCTGCGCCTGGATGGACACATCCAGGGCGGAAATGGCTTCATCCGCAATGATCAGCTGCGGGTCCATGACCAGTGCCCGGGCGATCCCGATCCGCTGGCGCTGTCCACCGGAGAACTGGTGGGGATAGCGGTTGGCGTGTTCCTTCGACAGTCCCACCAGCTCCAGCATGTCGTAGACTTTCTGCCGGCGCTCGTCTTCCGTCTTGTACAGCTTATGGATATCCAGGCCCTCCGCAATGATGTCCATGACCTTTTCCCGCGGGTTCAGGCACGCCATGGGGTCCTGGAAAATCATCTGCATGTTTGTGTGCAGAAAGCGCTCGTCGTCCTTGCTCATCTTTCCGGAAATATCCCGCCCGCAGAAGGTGATTTCGCCGTCTGTCGGATCGTACAGCCGGATGATGGACCGGCCGGTGGTGGACTTGCCGGACCCGGATTCTCCCACCAGGCCATAGGTTTCTCCTTCATCGATGTGAAAGTCGATGCCGTCAACTGCCTTCACCGTGAATTTCCGGTTGATCCGGAAATGCTGCTTGAGTCCCTTGACGTCCAGAATGCGTTCAGACATTGAGATCCGCCTCCTTCTTCATGCGGTTGATCCGCTTTTTCAGGTCCTCCGGCATCTCCACCTTCGGGGCATTGGGTGCCGCCAGCCAGGATGCGACTTTGTGCGTCGGTGTCAGCTCGAACATCGGCGGCGCAACTTTTTCATCGATCTGCAGTGCAAAGCGGTTCCGGGGAGCAAAGGCATCTCCAACCGGTTCATGCAGCATGTTGGGCGGTGTGCCGGGGATTGTGTACAGTTCGTCATCGCTGGAATCCACATCGGGCATGGACGCCAGCAGACCCCAGGTGTAGGGGTGTCGCGGATCGTAGAAGATCTCGTTGACCGTACCCGTCTCGATGATGCGCCCGGCGTACATGACATTGACATAGTCCGCGACTTTGGCCACCACACCCAGGTCATGGGTAATGTAGATGACCGAGAGGTCCTTCTTCTTCTGGATCTCCTTGATCAGCTCCAGGATCTTGGCCTGGATCGTCACGTCCAGCGCCGTGGTGGGTTCATCACAGATCAGCACCTCCGGATCGCAGGACAGCGCGATCGCAATGACCACACGCTGCCGCATACCGCCTGACAGCTGATGCGGGTAGTTCTTCATCCGCTTCTCCGCATCGGTGATCCCCACCAGCTCCAGCAGACGGACGGCCTTTTTCCAGGCCTCCTGCTTCGGGGTGTTGTAGTGGAAGCGCATGGCTTCCATCACCTGCTTGCCGATGGTCATCGTGGGATCCAGCGATGTCATCGGGTCCTGGAACACCATGGCAATGCGCCGGCCGCGGATCTGGGACTGAATGAATTTCGGGGCGCTCTGGACGATATCCACCGTTTTGATTTCCTCAGGTTTCAGGTACCCCTCCGGGATCACCCCGTCGTACTTTTCCTGGACCTCGGTAATGCGCTCCGGGCTCATGTCGGCATAGGTATATTCGATTGTTCCGTTGTTGATCGTGCCGTTGCCCGCCAGGATGCCCATCACCGCTTTCGTGGTGACGGATTTTCCGGAACCGGACTCACCTACGATGGCAATGGTCTCGCCCTTGTGCAGGTCCAGGTCCACGCCGCGCACCGCCTTGACATTGCCTCCGTCGGTCTTGAAGGAGATGTCCAGGTCGCGGATTTTCAGAATGGGTTGTGTGTCAGCCATGATATCCTCCTTACATCTCTTTCATCTTCGGGTCAAAGGCATCCCGCAGTCCGTCTGCCATCATGTTGAAGGACAGCATCAGGATGCCCAGGATGATCACAGGGATCACCACCTGGTACGGCGTGACAAGGATCGACTTGAAGCCGTCGTTGATCAGCGAACCCAGGGATGCCTGCGGGGCGGGAATGCCCAGGCCGACCATGGCCAGGAACGCTTCATAGAAAATCGCGTTGGGGATCGAGAACATCGCCATGATGATGATCTGCCCGAAGATGTTGGGCAAAACCTTCTTGAAGATGATGAAGAATCCCGACGCACCCAGGGTACGTGATGCCAGGATGAACTCCTGTTCCTTGATCTTCAGCACCTGCGCCCGGGTGATCCGGGCCATGCCGATCCACTCCGTCAGGATCAGCGCCACGATGATCGTATACAGGCCCGGTTTCATGACCAGCAGCAGAAGCGTCAGGATGACCAGTGTCGGGATCGAGTTCACGATTTCCTGGAACCGCTGCATGATGGAATCCACCCAGCCGCCGAAGTAGCCGGAGATCATGCCGTACAGAATGCCGATGAAGACATTGACCAGCACCGCGGTTCCCGCAACGAACAGGGAGATCCGGCAGCCTTCCCAGCACCGCACCCACAAATCGCGCCCCAGGACATCTGTCCCGAAGTAGTGGAAGGTGTTCGCAAAGTCGCCGGTATACTGCACAATGCCCGATCCGCCGGAGAACCAGGGGATCCACGTCAGGCCCGGGATCCGGGGAGACATGGACTGCTGGGCAGTATCCACGCCGTCAAAGGTGTATCTGGAGACAGCCGGGCACAAGAAGGAGAGAATGAGGAACACCAGGATCACCGCCGCACCGATCAGGGCGCCTTTGTTGGACTTGAACCGCACCCACACATCATGCATGAACGTGCTCGAAGGAGCCACTTCGTCATGATCGAACCGTGTGGGAATGTCAATCAGTTCATAGTCCTGGGGCATCACATGGTAGCTTTCCAGGAATTCATCCAGATCTTTCTGGGTTCGGACAATTTTCGCCATTATGCTTCATCCTTTCCAAGCCGGATGCGCGGATCGATGATGCCATACGCCACGTCCACTATCAGCATCACGACGATGTAGAGAACCGAGTAGAGGAAGGAAACGGCCAGGATGACGTTGTAGTCACGCACCTCGATGGCCTTGACCAGCAGGGACCCGAGTCCCGGGATCGCGCAGATCTTCTCGATGACCATGGAGCCGGTCATGAGCCCGACAATGATGGGTCCCAGCACCGTGATGACCGGGATCAGGCAGTTGCGGATCGCGTGGTGGAAAATCAGGTGCCGGCGGGAAATGCCCTTGGCTTCCGCCAGCTGGATGTATTCACTGCCCATGACCTCAATCATTTCAGACCGCGTGAACCGCGCGACGTTGGCAATGACGCCCATGCTCAGGGCGACCATGGGAATGATCGATGACTGGAAGGCATTGCTGGAATTATATAGAACAGGCAGCACCGGCCACTCAACGCCAAACAGGATCAGGAGCAGCAGGCAGAATACGAAAGAGGGAATGGAGACACCGATGACGGACAGCACCGTGGCAAATGTGTCCCAGAAGGTGTTCCGGTTCAGAGCGGCGACAATGCCCAGCAGGATGCCGAAAATCGTGCCGATGATGACAGCGCCGATACCCAGGCCGAAGGACACACCGATCCGCGGGCCCACGAGAGAGGAGACGCTCATGTTCCGCTGAATCGCATAGGAGATGCCGAAGTCGCCCTTCAGCATGTTGCAGATATAGATCCAGAACTGTTCCAGTACCGGTTTGTCCAGACCATAGGCAGCGTAGATGGCGGCCTTCTGTGTCTCTGTCAGTTTTTCGTCGTTGAACGGGGTGCCGGGCATCATTTTCATGAGCAGAAACAGCACCAGGACGATCACCAGCAGAGTTACCACAGAAATCGCCAGACGCTTCAGTATATACTTGATCGTTGACTTGTCCATGATTTTCCTTTCTGATCGTTACATAACAAGAAAGAGCTGCCGACTGGCAGCTCTGATCCACCCTGATCGTTACTCTTCGATTTTCACGTTCTTGTAGATATAGGGAACACCGAAGGAGTGGTCTTCGATGCCCGTGACTTTCGGGTTCTTCAGTGCAGCGCCGCCGACCTGGAAGACACCGACAACCGGAGAATCCTCCATGAGGATCTTCTCGGCTTCCTGCAGGGCCGTCCAGCGTTCTTCCGGCGTGGCGGCATTCGCAGCTTCCTCCATTTTGGCGTCATACGCTTCGCTGTGGTAGTCACCATAGTTGTAGGAGTTGCCTGTGATCATCAGGTTCAGGTATGTCGTCGGGTCGGCATAGTCCGGGCCCCACCGTGTGAGCACGATGTCAAAGTCGCGGGCTTTCTGCTTCTCGATGCGGTTTTCCTTTTCCTGGCTGACCATCTCGATGGTGATGCCGTCCAGTTTCTGGATCTCGCTCTGGATGAACTCGGCTGCGGGCTTGGCGGGATCGGAGGGCTCGTACAGCAGCTTCAGCGTGATCTTGTCGACGCCCAGCTCTTTTTTTGCCTTGTCCCAGTATTCCTGCGCAGCCTTCAGACCGTCTTCGCCGACTTCGGTGTAGAACTTGTCGGCCGTGGCACGGTAGTCTTTGCCGTCGGGTCCGGTGGTGAATTCCTGGGGCACGAAACCGCCGATGTTGATGGAACCGTCCTTCAGGACGTTGTTGACCAGGTTGTCGCGGTCAACCACGGTGCCGATGGCCTTGCGCAGGTTGGCGTTTTCCAGGTACTTGTTGTTCAGGTTGAACTGCAGGTACCAGAGGTAGCCTTCCAGGAAGGTGTCATAGGCTTCGTTGTCCTTGTACTTGTCCACCAGCGTGGAGTTCAGCTTCGTCCAGTCGGTGTTGCCGTTTTCGAAGTCCAGCGCGGAGGTGGAGACTTCCGGCACGATGTTGACATCCATGCCGTCGATGGCCACGTTGTCCGCATCCCAGTAGTCCTGGTTCTTGTCCAGCTTCAGGCTCTGGCCCTTGGTCCATTCTGTCAGGACATAGGGGCCGCATGCCAGCAGCGCATCCGGTGTCAGTGCATACTGGTCGCCCTGTTCCTCGAAGAATTCCTGGTTGATCGGGTAGAATACCGGGAATGTCATGAGGGACAGGAAGTAGGGGCACTTCTTGGAGAGCTGCACTTCCAGGGTCTTGTCGTCCACTGCCTTGACGGCCAGGTCGAGATCCTTGTTTTCATCGAAGACGATTTCATCTGCATTCTTGATGCAGGCGCCGTCCTGCGTGAACAGGTAGGAGTATTCCGCTTCGGGGCTCTTGACTGTCTCGTTCCAGGCAAAGACAAAATCCTGGGCGGTGACAGGTTCGCCGTTGGACCATTTTGCATCCCGCAGGTGGAATGTGTAGGTCAGCTCATCGTCTGACAGGTCATAGCTTTCTGCCAGGGCCGGAATAACGTTTCCGTCCGCATCCATGGCTTCCAGTCCGTCCACTGTGGCGGCGATCATTTCAAATGACATGCCGTCTGTGGCGTAGGCTGTGTTCATGGAGATGACATCGTTTTCCTTGGCCAGTGTGATCCGCTTCTTGCCAGACTCAGATCCACTGTCTGTTCCGGCAGTCCCGCCACCGGATCCGCAGGCTGCCATGGACAGGCAGACCAGACCGGTGCAGGCCGCAGATACAAACTTCTTCATATCTCGTATTTCCTCCTCTTTCGTGCCCACGAGTTGAACACGTATGTCAACATTATAGACACATTGAAAATCATTTCAAATCCTTTCCTGAAATTTTCATTCAGTGATTTACCGGCAATACTGAAAATGTCAAAGGCATTTGCATCTGCTTACATATAATAGGATGACAGTTCATGAACCGGCGGTTTTGGAAAAGTCCGGGAGATTTCTATACAAACATTGCATTCGAGAGTAGAATGTAACCATTGAAAATTATGAAAGGGAGAGAAACTTCATGAAAAAACAGATCACATGCACTGCCATCCTGAGTGCAGCCATGGTGCTGACAGGCTGTGCCGGCGGCTCCGCCGACGGCCAGACAGACGCAAAGGGCGGCGAAAAGACCGCGAAGATCGGCATCGTCCAGTTTGCGGAACATCCGGCACTGGATGCCTCCTATGAAGGATTTGTCGACACCATGAAAGAGGCCGGTTATTCCGAGGACAGCTTTGACTACAAGAACGCGCAGGGCGACCAGTCCAACTGCACGACCATCGCGCAGACTTTCGTAAACGACGGTGACGACCTGATCTATGCGATCGCGACACCGGCAGCCCAGGCAGCGGCCAACGAGACATCGGACATCCCCATTGTGGTGAGCGCCGTGACCGATCCTGCTGCATCCGGCCTGGCTGAAAGCAACGACAAGCCCGGCGGCAATGTGACCGGCGCCAGCGACCTGACACCGGTGGAAAGCCAGATCGGGCTGCTGAAGGAAGCTCTGCCGGATGCGAAGAAGATCGCCATCATGTACTGCAATGCGGAAGACAACAGCCGGATCCAGGCGGAACTGGCTGAAAAGGCATGTGAGAAGGAAGGTCTCGAGTACCAGGTGGCGACAGTCACCGATTCCAACCAGATTCAGCAGGTGACCGAATCCCTCATCGGGAAGGTGGACGCGATCTATGTCCCCACCGACAACCTGCTGGCCGAAGGCATGAGCACACTGAGCAAAGTCGCCACGGAACACAAGATCCCGACCATCGTGGGCGAGGAAGGCATGGTGACCTCCGGCGGTCTCATGACAAACGGCATCGACTACTACGAACTGGGCGTTCTCGCCGCAAACCAGGCCATCGAGATCCTGGAAAACGGCAGTGACCCCGCGGACATGGCCATTGCCTACTACCCGGATGACAAGTGCACGCTGATCGTCAACCAGTCCACGCTGGACCGTCTTGGCATCGAGCTGCCGGCTTCCCTGAAGGACAAGGCCGAGTTCATTACAGAAGAGGAGTAAAATGGGCGTTCTTCTTTCCATCGAAGGTGCCATTGGACAGGGCATTCTCTGGGGCATCATGGCCCTGGGTGTATACATCACCTTCCGGATCCTGGATTTTGCGGATCTGACCGTGGACGGCAGCTTTGCCACCGGCGGCGCTGTCTCGGCGGTTCTCATCATGAACGGCGTGGATCCCTGGATCACGCTGCCGGCCGCCATCGTGGCCGGGTGCCTGTGCGGAGCCTGCACGGGGCTGCTGCACACCATGTGCAAAATCCCGCCGATCCTGGCGGGGATCCTGACACAGATCGGGCTGTATTCCATCAACCTGATGATCATGGACAAATCCAACCTGCCGCTGCTGAAGGTCGACACGATGTTCAGCCGCCTGGCAGACGCCATTGACCTGCCGCGTTCCATCTCCCGCTGGCTGACCACCAACAACCTGGTATGCCTGCTGATTGGGATCCTGTTTGCCGTGGCGGTGATCGGCTTTGCATACTGGTTCTTCGGGACCGAGACCGGGGCTACGATCCGGGCCACGGGCAACAACGCCAACATGGTGCGGGCCAACGGCGTCTCCACCAATCGGACCAACATCCTGGCGCTGATCCTGTCCAATGCCTTCATCGCACTGTCCGGTGCCCTGGTTGCCCAGCAGCAGGGGTACGCGGATGTGAAGATGGGCATCGGCGCGATCGTCATTGCCCTGGCGTCCATCGTCATCGGCGAGGTGATTTTCGGCCGCAAAGGCGGATTCCTGCGCCGGCTGATTTCCATCATCGTGGGATCGATCATCTACCGCATCATCGTTGCAGTGGTCCTGCAGCTGGGCCTGAACGCCGACAACCTGAAGCTGTTCACGGCGATCCTGGTGGGCGTGGCCCTGACCATTCCGGTCATTCTGGACAAACGCCGGCAGAGCGCCACATACAGACGGCTGACGGCTGCCGCGGATTCAGTGGAGGAACCGTTCAATGCTTGAAGTGAAACACGTCTCCAAGACATTCAATCCCGGCACGGTCAACGAAAAGAAGGCGCTGGATGACATCAGCCTGCGGCTGGAGGACGGCGACTTCGTCACGGTCGTGGGCGGAAACGGAGCGGGCAAGAGCACGCTTCTGAACATGATCGCCGGGGTGTACCCCATTGACTGCGGCCACATTGTCCTCAACGACAAGGAGATTTCCACGGACCCGGAATACAAACGGGCCCGCTTCATCGGCCGTGTGTTCCAGGACCCGCTCATGGGCACAGCCGGGGACATGGCGATTTACGAAAACATGGCCATGGCCAACCGGCGGGGAAAGCCCAGGGGGCTGCGCTGGAATGTGACGGCGCAGGAAAAGGAAGACTTCAAGTCCCAGCTGGCCAGGCTCGGGCTCGGTCTGGAGGACCGGCTCACTGCCAAGGTGGGGCTGCTCTCGGGCGGACAGAGACAGGCACTGACGCTGCTGATGGCGAGCCTGCAGCGGCCGGAACTGCTGCTGCTGGACGAGCACACTGCCGCGCTTGATCCGCTGACGGCCCGCAAGGTGCTGGAGTTGACGGAGGAGATCGTCCAGGAGGAGCACCTGACCACGCTCATGATCACGCACAACATGAACGATGCGATCCGCATCGGCAACCGGCTGATCATGATGTATGACGGAAAAATCATCCTGGATGTCCGGGATGAGGAAAAACAGAAGCTCACGGTGGAGGCCCTGCACCAGAAGTTCAGGGAGGCCGCCAACGAGGAGTTCTCGGATGACAGAGCAGTGCTGATCTAGCACTGCTTTTTTCCTTGTCAGGCAGCAGCCGGACAGGATGAAATCCCGGTTTTCCGCAGAACGAAGGGCCGGTAGAATCGGGACAGAAGCCCCCTGCAGGCAGGGGAAAAAGGAAAGGGAACATTTGATTCATTTTGAGCGGGAAGTGAAGAACCCGAACTCATTGCGGCGATGCTGGACAGCTTCAAGGACGTGGGGCTGTCGCTGAACGGCGAAGACGGTTATCCCAACCATGGCTTTGAGATGGATGAGAAAAACCTGACGGTCTATGTGCATCGTCAGACGCGGCTACAAGCCGGACCTCATGCGAAAGGATGCCCGTGTACGCTGCAGTTTCATGCCTTCCGGGATTTTCCGGACCGGCCGTACAAAGGCCACAAGCACGACTGCCGGTCGGTGACAGCGAAGGGCACCATCGAGATCCTGGACTGGCCAAGGCCTTTGAGGCATTCGGGCATCCGCATGAAATGCTCATGACATCCAACGGCAGAACGATGGAGCCGCTGGCAGAGCACCGGGCGCCGGCGATGTACATGCTGAAGATCACCTGTCCCATGGACCAGGTGACGGCCAAGTCCGGATTTCCCCTGCGGATGGTGGAGGATGTGTCCTTTGTGGATGTATACAGTGTGCCGGAGGACAATACGCCCTTTGACATCCGGGATATCATCGCAAAACGGAAACAGGGCCTGTAAAGAACGGGCCGCCTGCATCTGCAGGCGGAACTCCAGTCGGACACATTGAATGTATTGTTGAAAGCGTAACAATTGTCCTGATGCTGAACATTTTCTACACTGTATGCAGACAGGCAGGAGAAAATGATATGACAGCAGATGCAATGCAGCGGCTGTTCCTGAATATGGAAACGCTGGTCAAGGAATACCGCGAGTCGGCCAATGCCGAGTTGCGGGATCTGGGACTGCGGAGCGCAGAAATCCTGTGCCTGCAGACATTGATGTACCACCCGGACGGACTGTCGGTGATCGAACTGGCAGGCGCCTCGGAGCGGGACAAGGCCCAGATTTCCCGGACCATGAAAAGCCTGAACAGCCGCGGCTATGTGCAGGAGAATCCTGCGGACGCTGCAAGACAGCGCAAGGTCCGGTGGCAGCTGTCCGATCTCGGGCAGAAAGTCACCTGGTCCATGCTGGAAAAGAATGCCGGGACCTGGGAACAGTTCAGGGACCAGCTGCAGTCATGAAGGACCGGACTCGTTTCGTCAGCGGAAAGAGTCCGGTTTCCTGTCTGCGGGCAGTCGTTTGAACCGGGGAAAACCGCCGGACCATGCGGAACCGCCGGAATGCCTGAATCCGCGCGGAAGCGGTTTCAGCGCTGCCGGAAACCCGGTATAATGTCCGGGGTGATGACATGAGAAACAGCACACAGCTTGAAAATACCGACTGGCAGCAGACCGAGGAAGGGTGGCAGACGGAATTCGCCTGTCCTGTGGTCTATCTCGGGGACCTGTCGTGGATCGCCTGTGACTGCAGCGAACCGACAGAGTTTTTCCTGAATGGCGAATACCTCTGCAGCCGGGACAGGGGAGCCGGTCACATCTCCCTGTCAGAACATCTGCGTCCGGGGCGCAACTGTCTGGAAACCAGAGGAGGCAGCGGCCATCCGGACATCAGCCTGCTGGTAACACCCCGCAGTCACTTCAGGGTGCATGAAGAAGACCGGCCGTCTCTTGGCTGCAGCTGTTCCTGGGTCCCCGGGTCGGGGATCCTCAAAGTCCAGGCACAGCTTGCGGACATCCTGCCGGGGGACACCCTGCGGCTCATCCTCCGCGATCCGGAGGGAGAAATACTGGACCAGGTGGAGGTCAATGCCGACCGGCTGGATCCTGTGGACCTGGTCACGACCCGCAACGTCCTGTGGGAAGGAACCACACAGCCGGACCGGCTGGCACTCGTGGCCCAGTTGCGCCGGCGGGGAATGGTCAAGGATGAAATCCGGCTGTTCACCGGACTGCGCACCTACTCCCTGGACAGCCGCAGAAATTTCCTGCTCAACGGTCATCCCTATCCGCTGAAGGGAAAGGTGCTGGAGGAACCGGAATCACTGGAAGATATCCTGGCACAGGGATACAACGCCGTCTGGGACAGATCCGGACAGCCCGCCGCGCGGCTGCTGGAAAAAGCCGACCGTCTGGGTCTCGTGGTGTTTTCCACCATTGGCGACCATGACCGGCAGCTGTCTGCTGCCCAGGGACACGTCAGTCTCTGTTTCTGGGTCCAGGAAGAGGGCGGCCTGCCATCCCGGGATGTGACTCGTCTGAGCCTGGAGGCGGCGGAGCTGAATCTCTGCGGACAGGAGTTCACCATTGGACACTGACCGACCGTATATCCCCGCCAGAGGCGGACATTCGTCAGGACAGGCAAATGCAAAAAAAAGGGCCGGAGACTTGTCTCCGGCTCTTTGGCTATCTGGATGGTGCCGACTATAGGACTTGAACCTACGACCTACGCGTTACGAGTGCGTTGCACTACCAGCTGTGCTAAGTCGGCATCTGCCACAGATAATATACTACCTGCGGCGTGAAATCAAGGGTTACTGAAGAGAATCCCGCTGGTATTCCAGAGAGGAAATCTGGCCGGACAGCTCCTGCACATAGGCATTGTTGGCTGTGATCTGGGCTTCGATCTCCGATGTGTCCTGGCCTGCCACCGTGGCTGCATTGAGTTCTTCGCTCAGCGACGACCCATATTGTATATAGGTCTGGAGCTCCTGGTTCAGGGCATCGATCTGTGCCTGGAGTTCGGCTTTCTGGGCATCCACCTGCTCTTGGTGTGCCACCTGTTCGCTGCGCATTGCTTCTTCCTGTTCGCTGACAAGCTGCGAGAACGTCTGTCCTGTGGCAGCCCGCAGCTGGTCATCCACCTGGGTCTTCAGGGACTGCGTCAATCCCTTGTAGAAATCCCTGTAGTTGACGATCTGGCGCTTTTCCTGGTCGGTCTTGTCATTCCAGTTGGCAAGGAAGGAGGTCAGTTCCTGGAACTGCGGCTGGGCTGCATCTTCTGCAGCCTGCTTTTTCTCTGTCTGTTCCTGCCAGATCTCTTCAAAGGTCCGGCCATTGGGGTAGTCACCGGAACGGGTCTGTTCCGCGAAGTAGGCATCGATTTCCTTTTTCTGGCGCGGTGCCAGGGAATCGTAGTCGGCCTTCAGGTCCAGGATCTCGGCCTGTTCCGCATCCGACATGAGGCCCGACCCGTATTCATCCGCATAGTCCACCAGTTTCCGGTAGCTGGCTTCCTGGACCTCCGTGGTGAGGTTTTCCGGGTTCCACACCAGGACTTTCCAGCAGTAAACCCCCAGACCGGCGGCTGCCAGCAGGCACAGGGCAAGGATGGCCAGCACCATTCTCCGCCTGGCCGGATCATGCGGCCTGCGGGATGCGGGCTTTTTCTGTGGCCGGGCTGACTGGACGGCCGGATCTGGCTTGTCCGCTGCCCGGCGCTTTTCAGTCCGGGAACCGATGGAAGTCTTCGGCTTTGCATCGGTCCCGGTGCGTTTGGAATCGGTCTGTTTCTTTCCGGCTGCACTCTTTTTCCGGGGGTTCCGGCTGGAACCGCTCTCCGGCCGGGAAGACTTTGTCTCTTCCGATTTTCGCGGTTTCCTGGTTTTTCGCACCGGGTGCGGTTCCCGGAACTTTCGGGGGGCAGGGCTGGCGGGCTCTTCGCTGTCTTTGCCTGTCTCTGGCTCTTCCTCGAACCAGAACGCCGTTTCTTCTTCTTCTATGGTTTTCTGGCCCCTGCTTTTGCGCAGGGTGTCCAGGGCCTGGGACATGGTCTTTTCGGCGGCCTCCCGCTCGTTGTCGGAAAAGCCGATTTCCACCTCATCGCCGGTTTCATCCCGGAAGATGCGCATTTCGGTCTTGCGGTTCAGCAGGGCCCTGGCAAACGCATCCAGATCATCCTGACTGTCCTGGTCCAGTTCGCCAGGTCGTTTTTCATCGTTCATCTGCTTCCTCCCGTATCTCCGTATGGAGTTATTCTACCATGAACGGGACAGAATAAACGCGAGGTGTCAAACTGCCCCTGTCTGTTTCAGGAAGACCATGATAGAATTGCTTTATGGATGAAAACATGATTGTGGAAATGCTTTCCCGTTCCATTCTGGAAGCCATCGAAGCCATGGAACACAGCGGGCTTTGGGAGCCGATGAAAACGGTGCCCGAACCCAGGTTTTACTGGACGGATTCGACGGAACCGGTGACCATTGCCGGTATGCCCCTGGACGACGGTCTCCTGAAGCGTGTGGAGGACGAACTGCGGGAAAGACTCTTTGCACAGGAACATCCCACGGTGCTTCACTGACTGTGCCGCGGACATGGTGGAATTGGCAGACACCCCAGATTTAGGATCTGGTGCTTCGGCGTGCAGGTTCGAGTCCTGTTGTCCGCACCATCGAAACTCCAGGACCGGTTTTCCCCGGTCTTTTTTGTATTCTCTCCCTCCGGGTCACGGCAGTCCACACTCTTTGCACATCCACTTTCAGATTCCCTTTCGATTCTGTTGAAAATACCATGCTACTATAAAGCCATGAATCATGTTTCAAGCCTTTTGCGGTCCCTGAACCGTTATGAATGGGCACTGCTGGCCGGCACCGCCGCCCTGTTTCTGCCCTTCCAGTTTGCGGCGGCTTCTCTGGCCCTGATCCTGGTGTTTTTCCTGGTCAGCGGCAGGATCCCCGCCGCCCTTCGTGCACAGACCGGTGCGCGCTGGCTGTATACCTTCGTCATCCTGGAGCTGGCGGTCTCTGCCTTTTACGGCAACTGGATGGGCTGCCTGAATGCCGGCGGCTACCTGCTGGCTGCGCTCTATATCGCCGTCTACCGCCAGAACCTCACCAGGAACCTGTTCACCATTATGCTCGAGCTCATGATCGCCATGTCCTGGCTCGCCGCATTCTGGGGACTGGTGGAATTTCAGGCCGTTTCCGCCCGGAAGGGGTATGACTTCTTTGACTTCGTCATCCAGAACAGCCCGAGAGACCGCATCAACTCCACCTTCATGAACGCCAATTTCTACGCCACCATGTGTGTGTGGTTCATTCTCTTCTGCGTCTATGAATACGTCAGGCACCGGAACCTGCCATTGCGGCTGTATTACGTCGTGACAGCCCTGCTGAACTTCTTCATGCTGTTTCTCACCGGCTGCCGCACCGCGCTGCTGCCGTTCCTGTTCATCTTTCCGCTGTTTTTCGGTTTCGCCGGCAAGAAGAAACTCTTCGCCTTTTCCGTCGGCATGGAGATCCTCGCCCTGATCCTGGTGCTGTCCTTTCCGGAAATCATCCCCCGGGGATCCAACCTCTCCACGCTGTTTTCCCGCATCAAGATCTGGGACGGAGCCGTGGTCCTCATCCAGATGCATCCGCTCTTCGGCATGGGCCCGGTGACCTATGGATTCATGTACGGAACCATGGGATTTCACAAGGCGCCTCATGCACACAACCTGCTCCTGGAATCCCTGACCTCCTACGGACTGGTCGGAACGACCCTCATCACCGGCTACTTTGTCACCCTGATCCGGGAAACCATGGGCATCATGCAGGAGCATCCCACAACGTTCTCCCTCATCATTTCCTTCTATTTCACCGCCCTGGTGCTCGGGCTTCTGGATTTCACCCTGAATTTCCCTGTCACTGGCATCACCTTCCTCATGGTGGCCAATGCCTCCTGCATGTGGAAACAACCCGTCACACAGCCGGCAGCGACCGCAGCCTGACCATTGCCTGCTGCGTGATTTCCCCAAAGGCCGATGAGGAGCGGTGCGGGTCACCCCCGATTGGATGCCGATGGCGGTTGCACCAGATGGTGAATCCTGTACAATAAAACCAGCGAAGACAGACACTGAAGAAAGGAAATCAATGAACCTTTTTTTGATGTGCTGTCTTTTTCTTTTTTCCGGCATGCCGGAATGCGAGTCACCACAGCAGCTGGCGGCTGCCAATGCGATGGACCGCAGGATCCTGATGGCAGTGGAACAGTGCCTGGATGCGGAAGGCTCCCTGCAGGAGATACTGGAACAAACCCGGGCAGTGCTGCAGGACCGGCTGGCAAGGCTGGATCCTGCCTGGGTGCAGAGACACCCGGACTGCCGGGCGGAAGACCTGGACGATCTCTGGACAGAGGTGCAGCGCCTGGAAGGGATGCAAACCCTGCATCAGCGGGGCAGACAGGCCTGTACAGATACCCTTGAAAGGATCTCCCGGCGGCAGGAGAAAATGGACGCCCTGCACCCGGCGGATGCACCGGTCTATGCGGCAGATCCGGTACCGGAGGCCATGATCCGGGGAACGGCCGGCCTGCCAGCGGCGGCTGGCGGGGCTGCAGAAGAGGGCAGCTGGGATGCCTGGCTGTCTGTGGTCTGTCCTGCCTTTGATGTTTCCGGTCTGCGGGCAGCGGACGCTTTTGTCCATCCCATACCAGGCGCCTGTGTGAGCGCAGGCACCTGGTCCTATCCGGGTGGCGGTCTCCATCTGGGGCTGGATCTGGCGGCTCCTCTGTATACCGACGTCCATGCCCCCGCAGATGGGGTGGTCCTGTACCAGTCCGCCGGCCAGCCGGCGGATTCCGGGTATCCCGGAAACCAAAGCGGCTATCCGGGCGGAGCAGGGAACTCCATCCTGCTGCTGTGTCCGGTCCAGGACCGTCTGTATTCTGTTGCCTTGTATCACCTGTCGGATATCCACCATGTGAGGCCGGGACAGTCCGTCCGCCAGGGAGATGTAATCGCTCTCTCGGGCAATGCGGGCAATTCCACCGGCCCCCACACCCATGTCGAGATCTGTGAACTCACCATGTCGCTGGAAGAGGCGGTTTCGTATTTTCTGGACACAGCCGACTTCTCCTTTGGCACCGGCTGGGACACACCCGGTGCCTGCAGTCAGATGGCCTGCCGTATGCGTCCTGAACAGCTGCTCCCGGCATCCTGAACAACGGCTGTCACACAGACCATGTCATATGAGGTTGGGCCCGGACGTGCGGCGTTGTATACTGCAGGCAGACTGTGCCCGGCAATCCCGGGAGAACAGGAGGTTTTCATGGATTTTTTTGAACGGATGAAATCCAGTCTGAAAGAGGACTATCCGGCCTTCCTGGCATCTATGGACAGACCTTTTGCCAGATCGGTCCGGCTCAATACCCGCCGCATGGACAGGGACCGGTTTCTGGCTGAGTCCGGCCTGGACCTGGAAAGAGAGAGCCCCTTCACCAGGGATGCCTGGATCGTATCCGGTTCCTGGGGACTGCATCCTCTGCATGTATCGGGGGCCATGTATCTGCAGGAACCGAGCGCATCGGCGCCGGTGGACATTCTGGATGTGCAGACGGGCGACCGGGTGCTTGACCTGTGTGCGGCACCCGGCTCCAAGAGCACGCAGATCCTCCGGGAAAAGCCCTCGTTTCTGGTCTGCAACGAACTGGACCCGAAACGGGCCTCTGTGCTTCTGTCGAATCTGGAGCGGACAGGCGCCGTGGACTTTGCCCTGAGCAGGGATGACGCCTGCAGGACCGCAAGGCGGTTTCCGGGCATGTTTGACAAAGTGCTGGTGGATGCCCCCTGTTCGGGGGAAGGCATGATCAAGAAACACGACCTGGCACTGACGGAGTGGAGCGAGGCGAACATCCGCACCTGTGCAGCCAGGCAGGCCGATATCCTGGATGCGGCGTATGAGGCACTGGTATGCGGGGGTGTGATGGTGTACTCCACCTGCACGTATGCCCGGGAAGAAAACGAGGACCAGGTCAGGGCGTTTCTCCAACGGCATCCGGACATGACACAGGAACCCATTCACAAGCCCTATGGGCGCCCGGATTTCGACCAGGCCGGCGGACTGCGGATCTTCCCCATGGATGGCGGGGAAGGGCAGTTTGCAGCGAGGCTGCGCAAGGCGGGGGACCCGGAGGACCGGAGGGAGCCTTCGCGGGAGAAAACGGTGCGGCTGACAGCCCTGGAGCAGGCCTTTCTGCAGGATATGCAAGTCAGCTTTCCGTATTATTACCGGGAGAAAAACCGGCTCTACGGCATGAACCAGCCCTTTCTGAAGGGGACCTGGAAGCGGCAGGGAGTCTTCATTGGCGAGACCGTCAAAACCCGGTTTGAACCCGCCCATGCCTTTTTCATGGCCGCCGACTGTGCCCGGAAAGCCGAACTGGATGATGCACAGCTGGATGCCTTCCTCCACGGACAGGAACTGGCGTATCCCATGGAAAAGGGGTATGTGCAGGTGACCTGGCATGGACAGCCCATGGGATTTGCGAAAAGCACCGGCAAGGTCCTGAAGAATAAGCTGCCGAAGGGGCTGCGGCTGCTGGCGGGCAGTCATGTCAGGCTGCCGGAAGCCGGATCCGTGACAGATGGGACCGTGACTGAGAGAAAGGAAAATCAGGAAGCATGAACAAGACATTTCGATATCTGGAACTCATTGTGGGAAGTCTGCTGTATCCCGTCGCCATCAATCTGTTTCTGGTCCCGGCGGGGCTGAACTCCGGCGGACTGATCGGTTTTGCGCAGATCCTCTCCTGGCTGTTCATGGGCAGCACCGCAGCCATTGCCGGTATCATCAACTTCTGCTTCAACATCCCGCTGTTCTGGCTCGCATACAAAAACCTGTCCATGGGATTCATCCGGAAAACCGTGCTGTCCCTGGTGATCCAGACCGTGGCCATGCAGTCGATTCCTGTCGCGCAGACCATGATCCTGCCGGACGTGATTTCAAACGCCCTGCTGGCCGGTGTCCTGGGGGGACTGGGTGTGGGCCTCTGCCTGCGCTCCGGCGGCAGTGCCGGGGGCATGGACATTCTGGGTGTGTATCTTTCCAAAGTGCGGCGCAACTTCTCCGTCGGCAAGCTGTCCTATGCGCTGAATGCGGTGATCCTGACCTGGAACGGCATTCTCTTCGGTATGCAGTCGGCCCTGTATTCGCTGCTGTTTGTCATGGTCTGCTACTTCGTGAGCGACCGCGTGCACATCCAGAACATTGACGTCTGGGCGCTGATCATCACCGTGAACCCGAAAATCAAGCATGAGATCAATGAACAGATGGGACGAGGCGTGACATGGTGGAACGGCAACGGGGCCTACACCGGCCGGCAGCAGGAGATCCTGGTGACGTGCATCAACAAGTACGAGGTCCGGCAGCTGAGCAAACTCGTAAAGACACTGGATCCGGATGCTTTCGTGATCCTCAACGACGGGTCGCCGATCCGCGGCAACTACGAAAAGCGCCTGGTGTGACTGCAGCCGGTGCACTCAAAGCCGGTTTCCGGAAGGAGCCGGTTTTTATGTTGTGCCGATGATGGGCAGACACCGGCCAGTCATGCGGCATGGGAGGCGGAATATGTACAGAAAAGCGCTTGCATGAACTCTGCCTGCCATGTCCGTGGATTCAAGGAATGCAAACGCTTATAATGGGGGCACAAGTCAATGGAGGAAATGACATGATCATTCAAAGTACAAAAGTCTGGGTCCTGGATACCTGGATGGCCGCAGCGCTCAAGGTCGAAGACGGCAAAATTGCAGCGGTTCTGCCAATGCAGGAAAACCCGGATTATGATTTCGGGGATCAGCGCATCATCCCGGGATTCATGGACATCCACTGCCATGGTGCCTATGGCTGGGATACCAATGATGCTACGCCCGAAGGCCTGCGCACCTGGACGAGCCGGATCGTGACAGAAGGCGTTACATCGCTGTTTCCCACAACAATCACCCAGAGCGAGGAAGTCCTCACGGCAGCGGTGAAAAATGTCGCCAATGTGGTGAAGGAAGGATATGAAGGTGCGGAAATCATGGGCATTCACTTCGAGGGCCCGTACCTGGACCAGACCTTCAAGGGAGCACAGCCGGAGCAGTATTGCGTCATGCCGGACGTGGAGCAGTTCAAGCGCTACCTGGCTGCCAGTGACAACCTGATCAAGCTGGTGACCATGGCCACAGAGCATGACAAAAACTACGAACTGACGCACTTCCTGGTGGATCACGGCATCGTCGTGAGCCAGGGGCACTCCGGTGCAACGTATGAACAGGCTGTGCTGGGCATTGCCAACGGTGCGATGAGTATGACTCATGTATACAACGGCATGTCCAAGTTCCATCACCGGGAACCCGGTCTGGTGGGCACAGCCTTCCGGTTCCGGGAAGTCTATGGTGAAATCATCTGCGACGGCAACCACGTGCACCCGGCGGCAATCAACGATTTCTTCCGGGCCAAGGGTCCCGATCACGGCATCATGGTCACCGACTCGCTGATGGTGAAATCCCTGCCGACAGGCACGATCGTCAAGTTCGGCGGCAACGACATCGAGCTGTTCCCGGATGGGTCCGCACACCTGGTGGGTGCCGGTAACCTGGCGGGCAGCACGCTGAATGTCAACCGCGGTCTGCAGATCATGGTGGAACGGGCGGAAGTCCCCTGGCAGAGTGCCATCAACGCCGTCACCCTGAACCCGGCAAAAATGATGGGTGTGGATGACCGGAAGGGCAGTCTGCAGGCCGGCAAGGATGCGGATATTGTGGTCCTGAACAGTGACTACGATGTAGTCGCCTGCTGGTGCAGAGGCAAAAAAGCGGTATAACCTGCAAAAACGGGGGGCAGCAGAGCTGCCTCCCGTTTTCCAGAGTACAGAGGGTGCAGCGGAATGGAATCAGTTGAGGCAGAAACGCTGGATCGTGGTCTGTTGCGGATGGAGTGGCTGGAGCTGAAACCGCCACCCAGTCAGTGTGTTTTACGGACCACATCCACCTTCCTGCATCCCTGTTTTTCTGCGTTCATCGGCCAGATGCTTCCAATCAGTGCGACCGGGTAAATTCTGGATAATCTTCCGGAAAAATTCGTGTGATTTCATCTTGCGAATCAGTGGTTTCAGCGTGTACATTTTCCTTGGGAGATAGAAAATGAAACGAATGCTGAAGGGGTTTTTTCTTTGTCTGATGGTCCTGCTTGCAGGCTGTCAGAACGCTGCGCCGCAGCCTGGAACCGATCCGGGTACACAGGACATACCTGCATATTTCGGTTCGCCGTATGTGGAAGTCAATGAGGGCATCCCGGCCTTTTCCGACGTGGATCTGAGCACCACCGCCTATAAGGAATTTGAGGGGCTGGACAAATTCGGCCGCCCGGTACAGGCCTTTGCGGTCCTCGGTCCGGAGCTTTTGCCGGATGACGACCGCCAGGACATTTCCATGATCTACCCACCCGGCTGGGACCAGAAAAGCTATGACTTCATCGAAGGCGGCAAGCTGTACAATCGCTGTCACCTGCTGGCCTGGAGCCTGACGGGGGAGAATGCGAACCCGCAGAACCTCATCACCGGCACCCGGTACATGAACACAGAAGGGATGCTGCCCTTTGAAATGGAAGTCCTGGACTACATCCGGCAGACCGGCAATCATGTGCTGTATCGAGTGACACCGGAATACACCGGCGACAACCTGCTCGCTGACGGTGTGCAGATGGAGGCCTGGAGCGTGGAAGATGACGGACGGGGCATCAAGTTCAATGTCTACTGCTACAACGTGCAGCCAGGGGTCGTGATCGACTATGTGGATGGTGCCAGTCATGCAGCGGACCAGACCGAGGAAGAGGAACAGTATTATACAGAGGTCCTGGACTTCATCCTGAACACCCGGTCTATGAAATTCCATACGATGGACTGCCCCAGGGCAGCGGACATCTCTGCCCAGAACCGGGACTATTTCCGGGGAACCCGGCAGGAGCTTCTCGACATGGGATACACTCCGGCCCAGGAATGCAATTAAAGAAACTTAAGAACGCAGGAAACTGCGTTTTTGTTTGCTGCTTTTGAATCTTGAGCCAATGGGGAATTATGTTCCAAAAAGCTTCGGTTTTCCTGTATAATCGCCGATTGATTTCACTGTTACGAGTGATATGGGTATCTTTTTTTCTTGATAGACTACCAAGCTCAGTTAATGGCTTATCACGCATAAATAGCGCCAGTAATAATGCGATACTTGAATCAGGAAGAGAGGCACCCTATGTTCAAGAAATCGCTGTTCAAAGACCTGACTTTTGCTGATATCCATGCCCAGTATTCAGACCCCCATGACGCAGAACGCTTCTTCTTTGATCTGAAGTGGAAGGATGGTTTTGTGTGCTCAAAGTGCGGTCATACCCACTACACGACTGTTGTACGAAAAAACGGCTCTCTCAG
>Ga0209694_1000682_pt1 | contig 49007 bp, 49 predicted proteins | sample GluameincwithD2O_FD_187499 | JGI IMG/M metagenome (GOLD analysis project Ga0209694, IMG submission 187499) | Mouse cecum microbial communities from Vienna, Austria - Glucosamine amended microcosms incubated with D2O (SPAdes) (version 2) | ecosystem: Host-associated > Mammals > Digestive system >... | reverse complement strand
GTCGACACCCTCGACAAAAATTCATAGACTCGACAAACTCTTGTCTAGTCACTAGACAAAATGTTAAAATGTAAACAGCCCGAATGCGGATGGTGAAGCCGGCTACAAAAGTTTCCATCCTGAAAAAGGGGAGCTAGGCTCCTGGCATCGGACTCACAAACAAACCCCGGGTTTTGTGCCCGGGGCTTTTTTTTGTGCCTCAAATGGTGAGCGTTTGAGGTAGATGATTCGCAAAGAGGGTTGATTGCCTGTGGTACGATTGAGACACAAAAAAAGCTCCCCTGCCTGTGTGGTGTGGGGAGGATTTTGTGTTTATTAAAGCTGGAAGGTGTTAAAAAGCGCTGTTTTTTAACACCTTGAAAAACGACGTTATTAAAAATTGCTGATTTTTGCGAAAGTCTTCTAAACCTTCCCAATTCTTGTGATGATGTATCATTGATTTGCCGGAAAGGTGTGAGACCGGTCTCATGCCCCTGGGTGATTCCGGGGGCTCTTTTTGTGTCTGGACAAAAGAAAAGCCCCGCGAGTGCGGGGATAAGATTCTGAACCGTAATGTAACTACCTTCTTTTTACGGATCACCCCTGCCTACATGCAGGGAATACATCTACAGTTTATTTCTCCAGTCTTCCAATTGCAAATTCCATAGACCAGTTTTTGATAATCAGACTGTCACCCATTACGAGTCTGTACAGGTTCTCTGCCAGCTCCGCATAGTCAACATGTCCACCATTCCTAACAACAGCTGCAACAACATCCTGCAGAGAGTTGTAGTCACCATCATCGATTGCCATCATGGCGTTCTTTGCACGGGTTTCAGCACCTGCAACGTTTTCTGACATCCTGCCAAAACCATACCACAGTGTCTGTTTTCCATCATTTCCGTAGATTGCCCACAACCTGGCAATCACATTCATAACTTCCGCCTGTGCATAGTCCAGTTCTACGTTGGCTTCATCTGCTGCTTTATATAAGGATACCCATCTTGCACCGCTGTCTGTCCTGTACTCACGGATCAGTTCGGAATCGTGATGCTTGATGATGTACTTCATAAGTGTCACAACTTCCTTTGCCCCGGCTTCAATCATCCCGGCACTTGTGACACCTTCGACTTTGTATCCAATCTCCTTTGCAAGACGGATGGCGTTGACATGTTTCATACCGTCAAAACCCTGTTCGCCTTTGACGATTCGGGTGATAACAGAAGGGGCAACACCTATCCTGCGGGCAAATTCAGCCTGGGACAGGTTGTGAGATTCAAGAAACTCTTTAAGGTTCCGTTCGGTCACGTATTTCAGCATTTTCTTACCTCCTCGTTCTTCCGGAAGAAATCTACACCCATATATTATTCGATTAAAAAAAACGATGTCAATTGCAATCGTTTGATTTATAGAATAACCACATCATTTATTCGGCGCAAAAATGGAGTACGCTTTGGAATTGGATAGAAATTGGAGCATTTTCAGATGACACGAAACACGCACGTATTAACACGAAACGGCGTGTTTTCCTTTATCTAAAGGGTCTGGTTGCATGAGATAACGTGAAATAGCATCAAACGAATCTGCGTGTTATAATATCTGCTATCGAAAAGAGAGGGGTTTCAACATGTCCAATGCGGTTCTTCAGGTGATCATCATGGTCATCGTGATTCTGTACTGCGCCTATATGCTGTATTCCAGTCTGCGCCTGTACAAAAAAGACAAAGCCGGAGCAGCGGAATACATGACCGTACATCCGGAAGCCAGGCGGGTGAGCCTGAGCATCTGGCAGGCGTGGCTGCTGGTCGGCATGGGGGTGCTGTGTTTTGTCCTGGTGTTCTTTGGAAACATCATCACACCGGAAGGCCAGCAGGTGTGGATGTATCAGCTGACCTATTTCGCCCTGGGCCTGGTGTTCCTGGGCCTGTCCCTGGATGTGTGGCTGCACCGGCGCCTGATTCTCAGCGATGACGGTTTTTTCTATGCGGGAGACACCTACCGGTTCCGGATGATCCTGAACATGGAACAGAAAAAAGGCATCTTCAAGAACGTGAAACTGAACATGGCCAACGGCACGGAGCTGGAAATGGCCAACCGGGTTGGCATGGCTGTGCGGGAAGACTGGCTGGCATGGAAAGAAAAGAAGAAGGAAAAACGCAGAAGCAGAAAAAACCGTTAGGACAGCTGCTTTTGTGTGATGTGGACGGTACGCTGCTTATTGACGGCGGTGTGCGTCCGGAAGATGCGGCAGCCCTGCAGCGCTGGAAAGCAGCCGGCAATGCCTTCGGCCTGGTGACAGGCAGGGGTGCGGCGTTCTGCCGGGAGCTTTGCGAAGAGCTGCGGGTAAATGCCGATGTGATGGTCACGGACAACGGGGCAGAAGCATGGGTGGAAGACAAGTGCATCCGCCGGGTGTGGCTTGACAGCAGTGACATCATGCGGGCGCTGGAAGCACTGAATGCCTGCACCCTGCCGGGGATCCCGGGTGACACCCGGATCTGGCCGGATATCTGTGTGCCTTTTGTGACCATGCCTGACGGCTGGCACCGGTTTGCCCGCAGGCAGATGGGCCAGACTGCCATGGACCGGGTCATGAAGACCCAGGCTCACCTGCGTCATTTTTCCGCCCAGGACTTGGAGGATCTGCTGCAGCAGGAACCCGCGGTTCCCGGTATTTCCCTGCATGTGTGGAAAGATGAAGATACTGCCCGGGTGCTGGATCTGGCCCGGCAGGCAGCCCCAGGGCTCCGGTGGCACCAGACCTCCCATGACTATGTGGAAGCCTGCGGATCCGACAAGGCCCAGGCGCTTCTGGCTCTGCTGGATGCCGTGGACACCGGTTCTGTGAGCTACTGCGGCGATGGTCCCAATGACATCCCCGTGTTCGACATGCTGCCGGATACCTGGTGCATGGATACGGCACCGGAGTTTGTGAAAGCCCGCGCGGCGAATGTGACATCCGGTGTGGACCGGGTGATTGAAAGGAAACTTGATCATGTCGAAAAAGCGTAAGAAAAGCCCCGGCGGCACTGCCGCCAGCCTGGTGATCGAGGCGCTGAAGAAACGGGATGCCACATCCCCGGAAACGGCTGTGCCTCTGAAGGTTTTCAAGGACCTGCCTCTTCAGACCAACACCCTGTCTTACACCATTGGCAATCTCATCGAGGAGGGTATCGTGGTGCAGACACCGGAGGAAAAGTACTATTACGACGAACTTGGCTTCAAGGCCCTGGAGATGAAGTTTGTGCGGGGCTACTCGATGTTTTTCATCATCCCCATTGCAGCGATGCTGCTTCTGTGGGCAGCCAGCAAATATCTGTTCTGAAGGTTGTCGATGCGGCCTGCCAGGCCGCTTTTTGTGTGCAGAAACAGGAGATCTGCAACCGCTTTGACCCTGGAAAAGCTGCGGAAAATCTTGGGATGAATATCCCAAAATCGGGCTGAAAAGAGCAATATAATCGCTGTAAGCGCTTACACCCATATGACAATTGTCATCTACCGGGGTAAAATTTGGGTTATCGTGTGATTCTGACCGCGGTTTGTCTTGCACTCTTACAAGACTTTGTTAGAATGTGTGTAACGGGCGCAGTTTTGAATGCGCTATCAATTGGAGGAAGTCAAATGAAGTACGTAGTAATGGTCAGTCACGGCGAATTTGCCCCCGGACTGCACAGCGCTGTCAACATGATGACAGGTGACCGTCCGGATGTTCTGGACACTTCGCTGAAGGCTGACATGTCTGCCGACGAGTTCGCAGAAAACTTCCGTGAGCTGGTGAAGGACATCAAGGAAGACGATCAGATCATCCTGCTCGCAGATATTCTGAGCGGTTCCCCGTTCACAAACGCTCTGTCCGTGCTGGATGAAAAGGGCATGCTGCCCAACACGCTGGTCATTGCCGGCATGAACATGCCCCTGGCAATCACTGCAGTCCTGATGAAGGACAACTTCGACGATCTGAACCTGCTGAAGGACACGCTGCTGTCCGAAGGCCGTGCCGGCCTGACGGAATTCGCGGCTGTTGCGGATGAAGACGAAGACGATCTCTAGGAACTGACGCATACGCGCGGCTCAATACATTAGGAGGACACACTATGATCACATTCATGCGAGTGGACGACAGAATCATCCACGGCCAGATCATCACAAGATGGTCTAAGGAATATCCCTGCGACGGAATCATCGCTGTCAACGACAAGGCAGCCACGACTCCGGTGCTGGCTCAGTCTTTCAAGGCTTCCACAGACAAGAAAGTCTTTGTATGGACCAAGGAACACTTCAAGGAAGTGCAGGACAAGGTTCTGAACTCCGACAAGAAATACTTCCTGATCACCAAGAACCCCGTTGACATGAAGGAGATCCTGGTGGATATGGACTTCAAACCCGGCATCAAGAAGCTGATCATCGGTCCCTGCAACGACCGTCCGGGTGCTGTGAAACTGGGACAGAACCAGTCCATTACACAGGAAGAAGCTGACGCTCTGGAAGCCATCAGCAAAAAAGGCTACGACATCGAGTTTGCCCTGGTAAAAGAATCCTCGATCGGCGAATGGCCCAAGTTCAGATCTAAATTCGGTTACTAGGCCGGATATAGATAAAAATCACAGTTATTGCAGAAAGCAATAAAAGGAGAAAGGTTTTATGAGTTTATTTCAAGCTATCCTGATTGGTTTGATGTCTTGTACTGCCGCTTCCACTATTGCCTGCCTGGGAACAACAGTTGGTAACTATACCCTGAACCGTCCCCTGGTTGCCTCTCTGTTTGTCGGACTCATCCTTGGCGATGTAACCGGCTGCATTCTGATTGGCATCCCGATGCAGGTTATGTGGATCGCCCTGGTTACCCCGGGCGGAACAGTCGCATCTGACCTCCGTGCCGTATCCTACATTGGTATCCCTCTGGCATACGTTGGCTGCCGTGCGGCAGGCATCGACTACGCTTCCGATGAAGCATTCCAGCTGGCTTCCTCCATCTCGGCCCTGACAGGTACGATCGGTATCACCCTGTTCTACGGCACCGCGATGATGAACCTGATCTGGCAGCACATCGGCTGGGCTCAGCTGGACAAGGGCAACTTCGAAATCGTCGGCAAAGTGGACGCGCTGATGCCCCTGATTTCCCACTTCTGCCTGTCCTTCCTCCCTGTAACGCTGCTGTGCTACTTCGGTTCCGGCGCCGTTGAGGAAGTGTTCCAGTATCTGGATGTATCCGTATGGTACGTCAAGGCTCTGCTGACCGTTGGTTCCGTTCTTCCTGCAGTTGGTATGTCCATCCTACTGAAGTCCGTTGTCAACAAAACATCCGACCTGCTGTACTTCATGATGGGCTTCGTTCTGGCAGCTGCCATGCACCTGACTCTGCTGGCCGCTACCGTAATCGGCGGTGTATTCGCCCTGATCAACTACCAGCTGACCATGGCCAAAAAGGCTCCTGCGGCTGCTGCAGGTGTGATCGTTGAAGAAGAGGAGGACATCTAATTTATGAAAAAAATTAGTAAGAAGACTCTGAACAATGCTTTCTGGAAATGGTGGTATGGCAACCTGACATGCTTCTCTCACGAGCACATGCAGACATTCGGTTACATGTGGGCCATGATCCCCATCCTGAAGGAACTGTATCCGACTCACGAAGAGCAGTCCAAAAAGCTTGAAACATATTATGCATTCTTCAACACTGAACCCCAGATCGGCTGCATCGTAGTCGGCATCACGGCAGGTCTTGAAGAAGCACGTGCAAACGGCGCTGAAGGCATCGACGATGAAATGATCAACGGTATCCGTGCTGGTCTGATGGGCCCGCTGGCTGGTATCGGTGACTCCCTGATCGTTGGTACTTACATTCCTATCCTGCTGGGTATTGCCGTAGGCTTCGCAGAAGGCGGCAACGTTCTTGGTCCCCTGTTCTACATCATCGTATGGAACGCAACTTCCATCTGGTTCCAGAAGTTCATCTTCGACAAGGGCTACTCTCTGGGTGGATCCGCTGTTGAACTGCTGGTTGGCGAACAGGCTACGGCTTTCCGTGAGTCCGTAATTATCCTGGGTCAGGTAGTCGTTGGTGCGATGGCTGCTTCCTGGGTCAACATTACAACTCCGATTCAGATTGCTACCAACTCCGAAGGCGAACCTGTCATGCTGCAGGCAAACCTGGATGGCGCTTTCCCGAAGATCCTGACCATGCTGTTCGTCATCCTCTGCTGGTGGATGATGGCCAAGAAGGGCATGACGCCGATCAAGACTCTGCTGATCATGGCGATCGTGGCTTTCGTCGGATCCGTTTGCGGTATCCTGGGATAAATCTGTATCTCAAAGAGATGAGGGAGTCTCCTTCATCTCTTTCTTTCTTTATAAGACTGGAAAGGATCAGTGATGGCGAAACTGTCCAAAAAAGAGCGGGATGCGCTCGGGGCCTCCATTCAGCAGGAAAACGAAATGCTGAAACGGGTGGTGAAAGTGGCACGCAATGCGTCCATCGCCCTTGCGATTTCACTGCTTCTCGTTTTCTGGGGATTCACCGGCATGAAGGATGCCTTCCTGCCCGATATTTCTGAAGGAGTGCGCAGTGTGATCAAGTGGATTGCACTCATCACCGCAGTCCTGTCGTTTATCATGCTAGTGTTGGCACTGGTGGCGCGGCACAACGGGCGCAAGCATGTGCTGAAAAACATCGACCGGTATCAGGGGAAAGCCTGATACCGGTTTTGCGCATTTCTGACCATTTCCTTAACAGAGAGGGGAGAAAGTCGGGCAAAACGGTTCCATGCTATAATGACCAAAGAAAAGAGGGGCCCTTCATGGAAAATGGAAAACTCAGAATCAATATGTATTCCAGCGCTGATAAAGTCGCAGGACAGGGAGTGGGCAGCGCCTATGAGGAGCAGGTGGCCCTGGTACGGCAGGCCGACGATCTTTTTGATGTGGAAGTGAACAGGCCGGACCGGGATGCAGACATTCAGCATTTCCATACCATCGATCCGATCTTTTTCCTGCGGATGCGCAACAAAAAGCCGCTGAATGTGGCCTATTGTCATTTCCTTCCGGACACCGTCATGGACGGCAGCCTGAAGGTGCCCAAACCGCTGCGAAAACTGGTGGCTGACTACATCATCCATTTTTATAATGCAGCCGACCATCTCATCGTGGTAAACCCGAGTTTCATTCCCGAACTGGAAAAATACGGCATTCCCCGCCGAAAGATCCGCTACATTCCCAATTACGTTTCGCGGGAAGTGTTCCATCCCCTGGGGGAAGAAACCAGGCAGCCCGCCAGGAAGCAGTACGGCATCGATGCCGAGGCATTTGTGGTGCTCGGGGCCGGACAGGTGCAGACCCGGAAAGGTGTCAAGGACTTTGTGGAGACCGCAAAGCGTCTGCCGCACCTGACCTTTGTCTGGGCCGGCGGGTTTTCCTTCGGAAAAATGACAGATGGCTATGAAGAGCTGAAGGCCATCATGGACAATCCGCCTGCCAATGTGGTCTTCACCGGCATCGTGCCGCGGGAAAAGATGGCTGAACTCTACAACATGACGGATGTCCTCTTTGTTCCTTCGTACAATGAGCTGTTTCCCATGACCATTCTCGAGGCCGCCAACTTGCATGTGCCCATGGTGATCCGGGACCTGGACCTCTATAAGGAAATCCTGCAGGGTCACTATATGAAGGGGGATTCCGTGGATGAATTCACAGACCTGCTTCATACCCTGTCTTCCAATCCGAAGGTCTACGAACAGTACCAGGACGAGAGCCGGAAAATTTCTCAGTACTATTCCGCAGAACATGTCCTCACCATGTGGAAGGCGTTCTATGTGGAGGCCTGGAAATACAAGGACAGATTCCGTACATGAAAAAGAACAACTACATATGGAACTTCCTGCTCATTGCAGCTCTGACAGCGGGTGCCTTGTGGTTTGCGCTGAAGGACAACTACCAGGAAGTCATGAACGCCATTGGTAAAATCAGCCCGCTGGGTCTTGTGGTGATTCTCAGCTGGGGCATCCTGTTCACCTGTGTCTGGGGGCTGGCCTACAAAGTCCTGGCACAGAAATATGCGAAGCACTACACCTGGTGGGATGGTATTGTGGTGGCGTTCACCGGCACCTTTTTTTCCGGCATCACCCCGAGTTCCACGGGCGGTCAGTTCGGACAGGCCTATATTCTGAAGAAACAGGGCATCGACTACTCTGACGGCGCAAGCCTGCTGTGGGCGGATTTCATCATTTACCAGACCACCATGATGGTCTACGTCACCCTGCTGTTTCTGCTGAAGTTTTCCTATTATGCCCAGCAGTCCGGCTGGTTCACGATCATCCTGGCAGGCTATGTCGTCAATGTCCTGGTGATCCTGTTCCTGTACACCATGGCGCTGTTTCCCACAGTTTACATTTCCCTGGCCCACCGGCTGGCGGGCGTGCTTTCGCATTTCCGATTCATCAAGAACCCCCAGCACATGATTGAAAGCTGGACGGTGCAGATGACGTCCTTCACCAGGGAGATCAAGAAACTGTCCAGAGACAAGGGCATCATCCTGCAGTGCACCGGGATCAACTTCATCCGGCTGACCATGCTGTATATGCTTCCGTTTGTCATCGCGAAATTCATGCACATCGACCTGCACTGGAACCAGCTGCTGGATGTTATTGCGCTGTCGAGTTTCGTGTACATGGCCAACAGCTTCATTCCCATCCCCGGTGCATCCGGCGGCACGGAAGTGCTGTTCAATATTGTATTCTCCACGCTGCTTGGCACTTTGGCGTCTGCTGTCATGATCCTGTGGCGTGTATCCACCTACCACATCATCCTGGTTCTGGGCGGGATCCTGTTCATGATCGCCAAGGCCAGATACGAGAAAAAGGAACAGGAGAGCCCTGTCTCTCTTGCAGACACGAATATGGCCGATCTTGCCATTTCCGAACTGCGCCCGGATGGGGAACCTGAAGGGACCGAGGCACAGCAGGAAGCGGCGGAAGGGATACAGCCGCCGGGAAGCGAACCCGGCGACCTCTCCATTGACGATCTTCGACCCCGCGAACCTTCGCGCAGGGCGGAGGCAGACCCGGTGAATGCCGGGACAGACGGACAGCTGCAGGGCGGAAAGGATGAAAACGCATGAGAATCGGAATTTTCACGGATACCTATCTGCCGGATATCAACGGCGTGGTATCGAGCATTGTCACGCTGAAAGGCGCCCTGGAGGATCTTGGCCACCAGGTTTTTGTCATTACCAACCATTCAGGATCGACCATCTGCCGGGAAGGAGACATTTTGCGCCTTCCCGGCATTGAACTGAAACGGCTGTACGGATACAAAATGTCCAGTCCTTTCCAGCTCACGGCCGACCGGTACATCCGGGACATGAACCTGGACATGATCCACGTGCAGACAGAATACGGCGTTGCCATATACGGGCGCCAGGTTGCCCGGGATTTTCACATTCCACTGGTGTATACCTATCACACCATGTGGGAAAACTACACGCATTACTTCAATCCCATGGAACTCACGGGGGTGGAAAAACTGTCCCGGGCCGCTCTGCGGTCCATTTCCCGCACCTATGGAAATGGCGGCCAGGCCGTGATTGCGCCCAGTCAGAAGACCAAAGAGGCACTGCTCCGGTATGGCGTTATCACCCCGATTTATGTGGTTCCCACGGGTCTGGACCTTTCGCGCTTTGACATGACAAAACTGGATCCGGACCGGCGGCAGAAACTGGCAGAGTCTCTGGGGCTGAAGCCGGAGGATCACATCGTGCTGTTTGTCGGACGGCTGGCGAAAGAGAAAATGCTGGAGATGGTCATTGACGCCGTGATCCAGTCGCATGACGAGCACATCCGCCTGCTGGTGGTGGGGTCGGGACCGGATGAGGCCCATTATCATGAAATGGCCCGGGAACGCGGTGCAGGTGACCGGATCATTTTCACCGGCCGTGTGGAATCGGAAGATGTGCCGTATTATTACGGCCTGGCAGACTGTTTTGCATCGGCTTCCACCTCCGAGACCCAGGGCATGACCTACATCGAGGCGCTGGCGGCCGGCCTGCCGGTCTTCGGGCGCCGGGACCCGGTTCTGGAGGATCTCGTCACCGAGGGAATCACGGGGTATTACTTTGACGATGCCCGGGAACTGACAGACAAGCTTGGGACATTCTTCGATGAGGATCATGAGGGGCAGGCCCAGGCGTGCATTGCAAAAACCCGGACCTACACCCGGGAGATATTCGGCAGCAAGGTCTCTTCGGTCTATCAACAGGCGGTGGCGGACTACGCCGCGACCTATGATGTGGAGAAAATGCGGGCTGTGGGAGATTTTATGTATCTCACCCTGCAGCGCGATGCCGACCAGGAGCCGCTGAAGCTCCTGATTCCCATGGATGACTTTTTCGACCTGAAAATCGGGCTGCAGGCCCGGCTCGATGCCTGGGTCGTGACAAACTACCTGCAGTTCCAGAATTACTACAGGGCCTGGATGGCGGCGCGGAAAAAACTGGCCTCCCGGGATATGACGGCGTGGCAGCTCAAGGACTGGCTTGTCCGCCGGCGGGGGCTGGATACAGCGAAGGCCTCGGCGGTGGTGGAGGAATTCACCGCCCGGAATTACCTCGATGACCAGGACTATGCACAGAACAAAGCCGCATACTGGCAGGGGATGGGCAGCAGCCGCAAAACCATTCGGCGCAAACTCCTCCGGGATGGGCTGGAGGCCGGGCTGGTGGAATCGGTGATCTCTCAGATGGATCCCGACCTGGAATATGACAGTGCCAGGAAAGCGGCCCTTGGGATGCTCAAGACCATGAAAGCCCAGTCGGCCCGCTACAAGCGGCAGCTTGTGGTCCGTCGTCTGGAGAACCGGGGATTCTCGCCGGAAATCGCCCGCCAGACAGGAGAAGACCTGGAACTGGAGCAGGATGACGGTGAAGCGCTGCAGCATGCGCTGGACAATGCAGCCCGTCTGTATATTTCCCTGGAGGAAGACAAACGGAAGGAGAAAATCCTGCAGTACTGCCTGCGGCAGGGATTTACGGCAGACGAGGTGCAGGAAAGACTCCCGGATGTATTTGCGCGCATGGAACGCCAGACCCTGGCGGCGGAAACCGGGGCCGGCCATGCGGATGAGGATGCATCCGCAGACAGCCAGGAAGACTGACAGTGCCAGTCATTGGCCAAAGGCAGATGTGCAGCGAAACAGCTGGAGGCTGGCAGGGACTTTGTGGAAGAAACAATCCGGGATCCGTGAGGATTGCCGGTCACAATACAGGCAGCTGCAGCCAGCTGCCGGAAAGGAACGAAACATGATCAAGGATCTGAATCAGGAAGGTAGGGCCCGGCTTCGGGCCCTCATTACCAAATGCGATACAGGGCGCACAGGCAAAGGCACGCCCTATCTTTCCCTCACACTGGAGGACAAGACCGGACAGCTGGATGCCAAGTTCTGGAACCTGACCGAGGAACAGACCCGGCAGTACAAAGCCGGCCAGGTGGTGGAAGCCTCGGGTGACATCATCCTGCACCGGAATGCCGTGCAGCTGCGGGTGCGGCACCTGGATGTGGTGCCGGATGCGGATATTCTGGAATTTGTCCGCGAGGCGCCGGCTGACCGGGATACCATGGATCGCATGCTGAGCAGGCTGCTGGAGTCCATGAACCCGGGGGTCTGCCGCGATATCACGTGCGATCTCATCGACCAGAGGCGCAAGGCGTTTCTGACCTGGCCTGCCGCCACCAAAAACCACCACAACTACGTCGGGGGACTGGCCTGGCACACGCTGTCCATGGCGAAAGCCGCCGATGCCCTCCTGCCGCTGTACCCGTTCCTGGACCGGGACCTGCTCATGGCGGGGATCCTGCTGCATGATCTGGGGAAAACCGAGGAACTCTCCGCGCCGATGCTGGCAGAATACACCAGCGAAGGCAATCTGGTGGGTCACATTTCCATGACTGCGGGCTGGATCGACGAAGCGGCGGTACGAACCGGACATGCTGGCGAAGAGGACAAGGAACAGCGGATGCTGCTCAAGCACATGGTGCTCTCCCACCACGGGAAGCTTGAATTCGGGTCCCCGGTGATGCCCATGATCCCCGAAGCGGAGATGCTGAGTCTGGTGGACGATCTGGATGCCCGGATGTTCATGATGAAGCAGTCCATGGACGCAACGGCTCCCGGTCATTTCGGTCCCAGGGTGTTTGCGCTGGACAACCGCATGATTTACCGCCCCACGCAGTTTGGCGAACAGGCATCTGCGGCTGCGGACAATGGCAAAGAAAAAAGAAACGACGGAGGAACACAGGCATGAAGGTCGGATTTGTATCCCTGGGCTGCTGCAAGAATCTGGTGGATAGTGAGCAGATCATGGGCGTCCTGCGGGAAAACGGGCATGAAATCGTCGGCGATCCCAGGCAGGCAGACGCCATCGTCATCAATACCTGCGGGTTTATCCAGCCCGCAAAGGAAGAATCAATCAATACCATCTTTGAAATGAGCCAGTATGCGTCAAAACTGATCGTCACCGGGTGCCTGGCTCAGCGCTATGAGGAGACCCTGCGCTCGGAGATCCCGGAAATCGATGCGGTAATTCCCATCCGGGACTATGGAGAACTGGCCGAAAAACTGCAGGAGGTGCTCAAAGACGCAGGAAATGGAAGCTTTTCGAAGTCAGAAAGGGCTTTGAGCGGCAATCCCTGGAGCGCATACGTGAAGATAAGCGATGGGTGCTCGAATCGCTGCACTTACTGTGCAATTCCTTTGATAAGGGGAAATCAGACGAGTAAACTTCTAAGTGAGGTCAGGGAAGAGATCGAGGCCCTGGCTGAACATGGTGTTCAAGAAGTCACTCTGATTGCCCAGGACACCACGAAATATGGTCTGGACAACTACGGACGGCTGATGCTGGCCGACCTCATCCGTGAGGTGGACCGAATCGAAGGGATTCGCTGGATCCGCATCCTGTACATGTATCCCGACGAAATCACCGAAGAGGTGCTTCAGGCCATGAAAGAGAGCAGCAAAGTGCTTCCTTACTTCGATATCCCCATGCAGCATGCGAGCAACCGGCTTCTGAAGCTGATGAATCGCCGGGGTACGAAGGAAGACGTTCTGGCACTGGTGAGCAGGATCCGCGAGATGTTTCCGGAGGCAACTCTGCGGACGACAGCAATTGTCGGCTTTCCAACCGAAACTGAAGAGGAATTTCAGGAGCTGCTCGACTTTGTCAAAGAGGTCCGCTGGGACCGGTTTGGTGCCTTCACTTACTCCAGAGAAGAAGATACACCGGCCTGGTCCATGAGCCCTGAAGTGGATGAGCAGACGGCTCAACGGCGCCTGGATCAGCTGATGCAGGTCCAGGAACAGATCTCGCTGGAAAGCAACCAAAAGAAGATCGGACAAGTGGTCGAGGTCCTGGTGGAAGAACGGGAAGCCCTGACAGGGCGCTACAGAGGCAGATCCAGAGCGGATGCGCCGGACGAAGCGGACGGTCAGGTGATCTTCACGAGTCCCAGGGAAATCGAACCTGGCACCTTCGTGAATGTACGCATTGACGAAGCAAGGCCATATGATGTCGCGGGAGTGCTGGCTGAATAAGCCGGGGTCCTGCTGACGACTAAGGAGGTCGAAGATTCTATGACTAAAGAAGAACTGGTAAGCAAGCTGACAGCTGCAGTCGGTGATACCCCCTACGGCAAGGAACTGATCGAAGAAGCTGAAACGACATTCGGCGACAGTGAACACAAGTATGGATGGGACATGAAAGACCGTCTCGACTTACGTCTGGCTATCCTGAAAGCCTATGCCCGGATCGACAAGACATTCGGAAAAGAGGCCCGCGAGACCGCGGATGAGGATAAGATCGCGATCACCGACAAAGCTCTGAAGGCAATTGAATAACGGTACGGAGCGAAAATCCGTATTATTGAGAATATAAACGAGGTACATACAATGACAAAAGATGAAATGATTGCAAAACTGACACCGGCTATCGGCGATACTGCATATGGCAAGGCTCTGATCGAAGTCCTGGCTGACACATTTGACGACGCTGACAAGAAGTACGGACAGGATGCGCTGGACCGCATCGACGACCGTCTGGGCTTCCTGAAGGGCTGGGAAAAGAAGCACGCTGCCATGGGTGAAGATGCCAAGGCTGCTGCTGAAGCAGACAAGGTAGCTGTACTGGAAAAAGCACAGGCTGCTCTGAAGTAAGAATTCGAAGACAGAAAAAGAGGCAATATATCATGACAAAAGATGAAATGATCGCAAAACTGACACCGGCTATCGGTGATACTGCATACGGCAAGGCTCTGATCGAAGTCCTGGCTGACACATTTGACGACGCTGACAAGAAGTACGGACAGGATGCGCTGGACCGCATCGACGACCGTCTGGGCTTCCTGAAGGGCTGGGAAAAGAAGCACGCTGCCATGGGTGAAGATGCCAAGGCTGCTGCTGAAGCAGACAAGGTAGCTGTACTGGAAAAAGCACAGGCTGCTCTGAAGTAAGAATTCGAAGACAGAAAAAGAGGCAATATATCATGACAAAAGATGAAATGATCGCAAAACTGACACCGGCTATTGGTGATACTGCATATGGCAAAGAGCTGATCGCTGCTCTGGAAGCCACATTCGATGATGCCGACAAGAAGTATGGCCAGGACGCTCTGGACCGTCTGCACGACCGTCTGGGATTCCTGGAGTACTACATGAAGCGCGATGCTGAAATGGGCGAAGAAGCAAAGTCTGCTGCTGAAGCTGACAAACTGGCCATCGTGAAGAAGGCTGCTGCTGCCCTGCAGTAAGATCTCTTAAGAAATCATGTCAAACAGATCCGGTTCCAGACCGGAGCCGGATCTTCCCTGTTTAAAACAGAAACAAAATAAAAGAGGTAAAAATATCATGGAAAACAAAATGACCAAGGCCGAAATGGTTGCAAAGCTGGAAGCTGCTGTCGGTGATTCCGCTTATGGCAAAGAGCTGATCGCTGCTCTGGAAGCCACTTACGACGATGCTGACAAGAAGTATGGCCAGGACGCTCTGGACCGTCTGCACGACCGTCTGGGATTCCTGGAGTACTACATGAACCGCGACGCTCAGATGGGCGAAGAAGCAAAGTCTGCTGCTGAAGCTGACAAGCTGGCCATCGTGAAGAAGGCCGCTGCTGCTCTGCAGTAAGATCTCTTCATTCAAACACGCAAGGCAGGAGGTGTCGATATGACCAAAGATGAACTGGTACGCGCACTGAAGGAAGCCGTTGGGGGAACTCCCTATGGCGATGCAATTGTCGAAGAGGCAGCCGCTGATTTCGGCGATGCAGACAAAAAGTACGGCCAGGACATGAAGGACCGTCTCGATGAGAAACTCGGTGTCCTGAAAGCTAATGCCCGCATCCACAAAGATTCCGGGGAAGAGGCGAAGGCCACAGCCGAGGACGAGAAAATCGCCATCGTCGAAAAAGCCCTTGCAGCTCTGAAATAAGACAGATCAAGACGACCGGGACATCCCCGGTCGTTTTTTCAAAACACAGCCGGTCTGTGCCTGTACTGGCTACCTGCCTGCGCAGGGCGGCACAGAAACCGGCATTGCATACGACAAGGAGGAACCCTTATGCAGCTCCCGGGATTCGGGGATACATCCGATCTTCAGACCTACACGGCTCTGCCGCCACTGGTGTTTGAAGACAGCGAATATCTGTTTCTGATGACCATGCCCAGTTTCGACTCCGAAGCACGCAAATTCTACTTTGCGGATACCGGCAATCATTTCTGGAAGGTCATGGCCGCGATTTACAAAATGCCGGCGGAGACCAGCGAAGAGCGCACGGCTCTGTGCAAGGCAAACAAAATCGCCATCTGGTCTGTGCTGAAATCCTGCAAACGGCATCTGTCTCAGCAGGATACGACAACGGATGAAGTATACAATGACATGGCGGGGTTCCTGAAGGAGCATCCCACGATCAAAAAACTCATCTGTGTATCAAGGATGGCCGAACACGAAATCGACCGGGAGAACTGGAACTTCCCGGCGGATGTCCAGGTCTGCTACGTGCCTTCTCCCTCGGGAGCGGATTTCATGTACGAACACCTGGATGAACTGGTACCGCTGTATGCCAGGGCCCTGGATCAGGCCCAGGAAGGGCCGGAGAACTGGTACTGATTCCAGAAGCAGTGACAGCTGCCTGTCTTGTGGCGTACTCTGATGTCAGAAAGCCGGACAGGTTTTAAGCCGGTGGCCGCTCATGCAGCCCCCGGCTGTTTTTGACAGAAGCGGCACAGGGCTGGACAGAGCATGGACTGGTCCGTGATTGGTGAGCAGCAAAGGAGATGGAGAGATGAAACTGTATTGGGCGAAAGTGAAGGACGGGGCTCGGATCCCTTCAAAGCGGCGGGAAGATGCGGGGTATGACCTGTATCCCTGCTTCGAGGAAGACTGGCTGGAAATCGGGCCCATGGAAACCCGCATGGTGCCTATGGGGATCGCGAGTGCCTTCGATCCGGGCTATGTAATGATTCTCAAGGAACGGGGGTCCACGGGAACGAAGGGGATTGCACAGCGCTCCGGGGTCATTGACTCCGGATACCGCGGGGAATACCTGTGTCCGGTGACGAACCTGAATGAAAAACCGCTGCGGATCATCAAGGAACAGGCCCAAAAAGCCCTGAATCCGAAGGAAGCGGAGTCCTTCCTTCTGTATCCCTATGAAAAGGCACTGTGTCAGGCCATTCTGCTTCCGGTGCCCGAACCGGAGGTGCAGGAGCTGCGGTTCGAAGACCTGCAGGATATCGCCAGCGAGAGAGGAGCGGGACGCCTTGGATCTTCAGGAAAGTAACCGGCTGGCGTCCGTGGTCATGCGCGCAGGGCTGATCCTGCTGGAGAGTGGGGCGGAAATCTACCGCGTGGAGGACACCATGAACCGCATCTGCCTGAGTTTTCCCGGTGCGGCACAGCCTGAGGCCTTCGTGACACGGACCGGTGTCATGTTTTCCTTCAAGGCAGACGAACGGATCATCACCCGTGTGGTCCGGGTGCAGCACTATGACACGGATCTCTCGAAGGTGGATGAAATCAACAGCCTCTCCCGGCATGCATCCGCCATGACCCTGAGTCAGATGGAACGGGCACTGGACAAAATCGATGCCCAGAAGGGCTATCCCTGGTGGGTGATCGCCCTGGCAGGCGGATTCTGTTCCGTGGGATTCGGCATGATGGATGGTGCCAGTCTGCAGGGCCTTGTGGCGGCCTTCGGGATCGGCCTCATCATCTGGCTGGTGGACGGGCTGCTGCAGAAGACATTCATCAACGGTCTGCTGGCCACGCTGATTTCGGGGTTTCTCTGCACGTGGCTGCCCATGATGGTGCAGGAGTACCTGATTCCGGAACTGGATGTCGGATCGGCGGTCGTGGCTGCGATTGCCCTGCTGGTGCCGGGACTGGCCATCACCAACGGTATCCGCGACACGATTTCGGGAGACTATCTCTCGGGTCTGGCCGGCACGACGGAGGCCTTTCTGGTGGCGATCGCCATTGCACTGGGGTGCCTGACGGCGATGATGGTGGGCGCATGAACACGATTCTGGTATCCGCGGCCGGCGCATTCCTGGCGGCGTCCATGTATTCAGTGTTCTTCGATGTCCGCCGCTGGAACATTGTCTGGTCCGGTGTCATTGCGGGCAGTGCCTCGGTTGCCGGGAGCATCTGCCGGACGAACGGGGCCAATGAAATCACGTGTACCTTCATCAGTGGACTGGTGTTTGCGGGTCTGTCGGAGGTATTTGCCCGGATCTGCCACACACCTGTGACGACGTATCTGCCCAGTGTGCTGATGCCCTTTGTGCCGGGGCGGCTGATGCTGTATCTCATGGGCGAAATCGTGCAGGGGCGACAGAGCGGTGCCATCGGCAAGCTCATCGAGATCCTGTCCATTTCCGGGGCCCTTGCCCTGGCGATCCTGATCATGGGCACGGTCTTCGGCCTGACGAGCCGGATCCGGGCTGCGATGCACCGGCGGAAGAAACTGCAGGAGCAGGACTGAGCAGACTGTCATGGCCGCGGTGTTGAGGAAATACCGGCGCTGTCAGCTGGAGACCCTGGAGGACTGCAGACAAGAAGGGAGAGCACCTGGTGGAGATGCTCTCCCTTTTCAAATCTAAATAGAAAGCTTGTGGCATGAATCCGCTGGCGGACTATGTTTCCGGGATCATTTCGTGGAAAAGGAGGCTTTGGGGACCTCAGGAAAGCGGCGGGAAGTCCTCGTGGGTCAGTTCCGTCAGGTCCGACAGACTCGGATTCTCCACATTCATGAGCCGCCCGGCCTGCCGGCTGATGGCGTTTTCCAGCCAGGTGCGCATGGTTCGCCCGTTGGCAAAGTGCCGGTCGGGATGATTCATGTAGCCCTGGATGGTTTCTTTCAGTGCCTTTTGCGCATGTGCGGGAATCGTGTACTCCATGTCGTGCGCCAGGGACAGCAGGATCTCCATCAGCTGATCCGGGGTGTAGTCCTCGAAGGTCAGTGTGGTGCCAAAGCGGGACCGGAGGCCGGGATTGGATTCCAGGAATGTCTCCATTTCCATGGGATATCCGGCGGCTATCACCACCAGGTCATCCCGGTGGTCTTCCATCAGTTTCAGAAGCGTCTCGATGGCCTCTGTCCCGAAGTCACTGGGGGAGGATGGCTTGTACAGGCTGTAGGCTTCGTCAATGAACAGGACACCACCAAGGGCAGCGCGGATTTTCTCTTCCGTCTTCTGGGCGGTCTGGCCGATATAGCCAGCCACCAGATCCGGGCGGTGAACTTCCACCAGCTGGCCCCGGGAAAGGATCCCCATTTCCCGGTAGAGCCGGGCTATGAGCCGTGCCACGGTGGTTTTTCCGGTCCCGGGATTTCCCTCAAAGACCAGGTGACGCGAAACGGCGGGCACTTTCATGCCCCGGGCTTCCCGGATTTTCGAGATGCGCTGCAGGGCGGCGAGACGGTGGACCTGTTCCTTGACGGAGTCCAGTCCTGTCATGTCATCCAGTTCAGCCAGCAGTTTCCGGGCTTTGGGACTCAGGGCAAAGTTCTGGTCCTGCGCCTCGGGCAAGGAAGCGTTCAGTTCCTTCCAGATCCGCTCCAGAAGTCTGGTATTGGGGGTGCCAAAGGCAGGATCCTGTGCCTGGAACCGGCGGTCCAGTTCCTCGAATTCCCCAAAAAGATCTGCGGCCGTCCCACCGTCAGCCGGCAGAACAGGTGCTTCTGACTGCATGTCAGCGGGCAGAATGGCTTCCAGCTGTTCTTTTCCTTCTCCCGGCCCGTATTTTTGTTCAAACAGTGACATCAGCTGCCTGCGCAGCATCTCCGGTGCCGGAAAACCAGTATCTGTTTCCAGATACCGGGCTGTTCCCATGGCTGTCAGAATGTCGTTCTTCAATGTATCGTGAATGGTTGTCATACAAGTATTATAGACACCCTGCGTGTGACAGACTGAGACGGGACATTGCGGGACAGCCCATGTGAAACCGAAGCGGCTGCTTACAGATATCGGCCGGTTTCTTTCATTCTTTTCCATCATTGCTTTGAGTTCCTTCTTTGGAAATGGATAATAGGATAGTACGAAAGAGGGAGGATCAGGAATATGAAACTCAGTGACATAGATTTCAGTGCCATTTCCCGGATGATGAACGGATTGTCCGATGATGAGCGGGCGCAGCTGGATTCCATGGCCAATGACATGATTGCCAGCATGCAGCCGAAGCCGGAAGAGGAAGAACCTTCGGTGGACTACAGTGAAGGGCTGGGTCTGAGTGACATCTACCAGGAACTGGACGGACGGACCCTGGACTTTCTGGAACAGGCCTGGGATCTGGAGTCATTCTACGAAGACACCGAGGCGGATTTCAGTGCCAGTGTCCTGTTCCTGCAGAAAGCACTCCTGAATGAACTGCGTCATCACACCCTGGAAGCCCGGATGATGAGCCTGCCGCAGATCATGCAGCTGGAGCAGTGGCAGGACCTGCAAAGTGCGCTGCTGCCGGTGCAGACAGCCCTGTATCGCGCTGAATATGATGTTGTATCGCGTGAGGAACTGCAGGCGGTGAAGGCCCAGGTGCTGCCCCTGCTTCTTGAGGTGGCCGGTCTGCAGGAAGAGATGCCGGAGGCGCAGGGATGATCCGGGCAGCCAGACGGGTGCAGGAGATCCAGGGGGCCACATTTGCGGACCTGGACCGGAAGAAGAAGGGATTCACGGACCGGACGGGTCTTCCGGTGATCGATTTCTCCATTGGCTCATCCAATATCCCGCCCATGGATGCAGTGAAGGAAACCCTGAGTCAGGCTGTGCAGGAAGATGCCGCCTGGCAGTATTCCCTGGGCCCCCTTCCGGAGATGATCGAGGCTGTCCAGGACTGGTACCAAAACCGGTACGGGGTGGACCTGGAGGCGGATGAAATTTTCCTGCTGAAAGGCAGCCAGGAGGCACTGACGCATGTCCCGCTGGTCTATTGCGACCCCGGGGATACAGTCCTGATTCCGGATCCCTACTATCCGATTTACGGGACAGCTCCCCGTCTGGCCGGGGCAGCTGTGCAGTTTATGCCCCTGAAAGAAGAGAACGGGTATCTGATCGATTTTGATGCCATTGAAAATCCGGATGAGGTCAAACTGATGTATGTGAGCTATCCGGGCAACCCCACAGGAGCTGTGGCCAACGATGCCTTTTACGAAAGGCTGGTGCAGTTTGCCACAAATCATGACATCATCGTGCTGCATGACAATGCCTACAGCGAACTGGTGTTTGAGGGGGAAACCGGCAAAAGCTTCCTGGCTTATCCCGGCGCCAAAGAGGTGGGCATTGAGCTCAACAGTTTCTCCAAGTCTTATTCCATGGGAGGTGCCAGACTGGCTGTCCTGGCAGGCAATGCCGGACTGGTGCAGGCGTACCGGAAGCTGCTGGATATGACGGATTTCTGTGTATTCCCGGCCATTCAGCAGGCGGGGATCTGTGCCCTGAAGGAGGGACAGGCCTTCACGGAACAGGTGCGTAATGAATATCGGCGTCGCCGCGACTATCTCATCGAAAAAATGAAGGAAGCCGGCTGGAACATTGCAGTCCCCAAAGCCACGATGTTTGTCTGGGCGAGGATCCCGGCCTGCTGGTCCAGCGCCCAGGCCTTTACGGATGCCCTGGTGGACCAGGCCGGTGTACTGGTCAATCCAGGATCCAACTTTGGCAAAGAAGGAGAGCGGTATGTCCGCCTTGCCCTGGTCCGCAGCGACGGGGAAGTGCAGGAAGCGGCCAGACGGATCCGGGAAAGCGGACTGCTGGAAACCGGCGACCGGAGTCAGTAACGTCAGATCTTTTTACAAAACGCTGTATCAGTTGGAATCAGGCAAAAATTCTGCCCCCTCCAGTGTGAGGAGGGCTTTTTTGCGTTCCAGACCTCCGGCATAGCCGGTGAGCCGCTGGCACTGTCCCAGGACGCGGTGGCAGGGAACGAGAATGCAGACCGGGTTCTTTCCCACTGCCTGTCCCACAGCCTGGGCAGCCATGCGGTCGATTCCGCGGCGGTCTGCCAGGATCCTGGCAATCTCTCCATAGGTCATGGTTTTTCCTGCCGGAATGGTCTGAAGGATGGCCCATACTTCTTTCTGAAAGGGGGTTCCCTTGAGATTCAGAGGGAAATCCGGCTCAGGACAGCTGCCTGAAAAATACCCGTCAAGCCACTCTGCGGCCCTGGTGGTGATGGGACCGGGCCGGACTGCCGTATCCGGTGCCTGTTCGGGAGAAAACCGGACTGCCGTCAGACCGGCTTCATCGGCCTCCAGAATCAGGATTCCCAGAGGTGAGTTGTATAAAACGGATTCAGCTGCGGGGAAATCGGGTGCTGTTTGATACATGTAGATACTCCTTTTCTTTTTTGCTTGCTTTCCTCCGGATAATAACATATTGTTTCCTCAGGTGACAGCGGTTTCAAACAAAATGTTTCCGTCAGATGGAATGATGCAAAAAACAGGAAACAGCCGGGACAGCCGCTTCCTGTCATGTGCAGTTTGGTCATTCAGACGCGGATGGTTTCCATCCATTTCCGGGAGGCAAACACCCCTGCGGTAATAGCCAGCCGGAGCACCTCTTCCAGCGAAAGAAGGGCATAGACCATTGCCACGGGAAACCCGGCCTGTCCCGCCCAGATGGCCACCGGAACGCCCATTCCCCATGTGCCGGTGATGTCGATGGCAAGCACCCAGGCCGTTTTTCCCCCGCTGCGCAGCACTCCGCCGCCCAGAACCATGTTCTGCGTTTTCACAATGGAGAACAGGGCGAAAACCAGAATCAGCTGCTGACACATCTGCCGGACTGATTCATCCACAGAATACAGCCGGACATAAAACGGGGCCCCCAGACAGAGCAGCCCTGCCAGGATCAGGGACCCGAACAGGGAATACCGGATCAGTGACAGGGAATCCTGCCATGCTCCTATCCTGTCCTGTGCTCCCAGCCGCTGCCCAATGAGGATGGCGGCAGCCTGGCTGAACCCGGACAGCAGCCCCATGGTCATGGACTGCAGGGGGACGGTCATGGTCATGGCGGCCGAAGCGCCGGTTCCCATGTGGCCGTACACCATGGAGTAGATGTTTTCACCCAGACTCCAGAGAAATTCGGTAACCACCAGCGGCAGAAGGATCACGATGACGGTTTTCAGTCCGGCAACGGCAGGCATCAGGCCAAACCAGGGCAGGTTCCGGCGGACCAGGCACCAGGTCATGACGGCCATGAGGATCTGTGCAAGCAGAGACGCCAGGGCAGCCCCCTGCACACCCCAGCCAAACCCGAAAATCAGCAGGGCATTCAGGGCTGTGTTGGCCAGTATGCCTGCCCCGCTTGCATACAGGGGCGAGACAGGATGGCCGCAGCAGCGAAGGACCACGGAATACAGGGATGTCACCGTCGAAAACGGGAGGGACCAGGCAAAAATCTGCAGGTAGCCGGAAGCCAGGGAAATCACGGAAGTGTCCGGACTGTACCACCCCATGATCGTGCCAGGGAGGATCGTGGAGACCGCGAGAAACAGACCGGACACAGCCAGCGAGATCAGGAATACCTGGCAGAAGGATTGTTCCAGAGCCCGCCGGTTGGCCTGTCCTTCATACTGGGCTGTCAGGATCCCGGCAGCCGAGGCACAGCCGGCAATGACCATGAGCGCCAGGGACAGAAACTTCCCTCCGAATCCGACGGCCGTGATGGCCGTTTCTCCCAGCTGGCCGATCATGACCTGGTCGACCACGGAAAATGAACTCTGGACCAGTGACTGAAAGGCAACCGGCAGAGCGATGGTCATGACGTTTCTAAAGAATGGTTTTTGCATAGCCGGTACTCCTTCTGACGGTCAGCTCGACATCGATGAGATGGGACGCCGGGTCTTCGAACAGGGAAGCAATGGCGGTTTCTGCCTTGGCTTCCAGGTCCTGGGCAATGGTAGTCAGTGGCGGAACGGCCCAGATCCCGGCCTCAATGCCATCAAATCCTATGACAGAGAGATCTTCGGGAACCCGGATGCCCCGTTCATGGAGAATGCAAAGCAGCTCCATGGCCTGGCGGTCGCTGACACAGAACACAGCTGTCACATGGCTGAAATCATGCTTCCTGAACTGCTCCCGCATGATGGTCCGGTCACCGCTGATCATGAACAGATCGGTCTGCAGACCGGCATCCCGGATTCCCTGGATCCGCTCGAAATCGTCGCAGATCATGTTCGTGGTGATGCACGTCACCCGGCTGTGGCCCAGGGATTTGAGGTGCTCTCCTGCCAGACGGCCACCCATTCGGTCCTGGACCGTGACAGAGGAAAACCCGGCTTCACGAGAAAAGGCATCACAGGCCGCCAGAGGAATCTTCATTTCCTGACGGAGCGAGACGTAATCCGCATCGCAGAAGCCGGACACAACCAGACCAGCCATGTTCCATATGGAGGCAAACTGCGCGGCTTCTTCCCAGGTCCGGGCGGTCTTGACGAGGAGCTCCAGACCATGGCGCACAGCTGCCCGCTGCAGAAAGCTGATGAACCGGGCGTTGTACGGATCCTCCAGGGGATGGCCGCTGTATTCCGGATGATCGTTCACCACCAGCCCCACCATGCGGGACGGGTTCCTGCCAAGAAGCACTTCTGCGCGCTCTGGCAGATATCCGGATCCTTCCACGGCTTCCAGGACCCGGATCCGGGTGGCCGGTGATACTTTGCTGTCTTTGCCGTTGAGGACATTGGAGACCGTCGCCACAGAGAGGCCAAGGGCGTCCGCAATGTCCCGCAGTCGTATTTTTTCCATGACTTCATGATAAGGAAGTGAAAGAAAGGTGCCAAGCGTTAAATCGTTAACCTGGTTTACCGGATGGGTGGCAGAATGCAGGCAGTCCCGCGGTGAGCCGGTCAATCTGCACAAAGAAAAATCCGGAGCAGGCTCCGGACAGACTGGTGTGTGTACAGGGTCGATGGTCATCACGCAATGATGCTGAAGACCCAGGTCCAGAAGGGCATGGTGAACAGTGACAGCAGCGTACTCACAAACACCATCTTCGAGGCAAACGCCGGATCCCTGTGATACTTGTCTGCCAGCATGACCATGGTGCTGGCTGCAGGCATGGCAGATTCCAGAATGCAGACATTGGCTGCCAGAGCCGGAATGGGCAGAAACCGAAGCAGGAGCAGGACACCCGGCATGATCAGAAGGCGGAAAACGGAATAACCGATGGACAGCCTGTCAAACATGTGACGTACATGCACATCCGAGAGAATGGTGCCGATGACGATCATGACCAGCGCTGTGTTGCAGTTGGCTACTGCATTGAGGGTGCTCTGGACAGCAGCCGGCAGCACAAAACCGCTGTTTTGCGCAATGAGCACAAGAACACCGATATAGACAGCCACGACACAGGGATGGAGTGCGGCTTTTTTGAACGCATCCTTCCGGCTTGCGGTATGGGAATACAGCGTGATGCCGTAAGACCACATCATGATACGGACAGGGATCATGAACACACTCGCAAACAACAGGCCTTCTTCGCCAAAGGCGGCTTCGGCAATGACCATGCCCAGTGTCCCGGCATTGTTCACCACCGTACCATACTCCAGATTGGTGCGTATGGCTTCATCCCGGATGCCTTTCCAGACAAATTTGTTGAGCAGGATGCATCCGATCTGAATCAGGACGGACAGCACAAGAACTGCGAACGTGGACACCAGGATTTCATGTGTCATTTCCAGCTGAAAGGACCGGATGATGGCCGCAGGCAGGACCAGGTCCATGACCAGGCTGGACAGGGAAAAACGGGCCTGTTTGTCCACAAGTTTCAGCCGGCCCAGGATCCATCCAATGGCCAGCAGCAGAAATATCTGTATCTGTAAGTTGAGCATTTCCATACAGTCAATGATGAAACCAAATCCTGCAAAATGGTGTCTCAGATGCCCGCGAGGATACAGTCGGATACCAGTCTGTAAACCGGGAAGCGCTGTCTTCTGTCCCGGAAATACAAAAAAGCAGGTTCCGGGGAACCTGCGATGAGGGTTTATGACTGAGTCGCGGCTGCGGAATCATCCGCCGGTCTGTTGAGGATTTCCATGAATTCCTCGCCGGTGATAGTCTCCTTTTCGTAGAGATACTTCGCCAGCTCATGCAGCTTCATGATGTTGTCGCTCAGGATTTTCGTGGCATCCGTGTAGGCACTGCCAATCAGGGCAACCACTTCCTCGTCGATCTTTGCGGCAGTCTCGTCACTGCATGCCAGAGATGTGTCACCGCCAAGATAGGCATTGTTCACAGACTCCAGGGCTGTCATGCCGAAATTTTCCGACATACCCAGCCGTGTCACCATGGCACGGGCAAGCTTTGTCGCCTGTTCGATGTCATTGGCTGCACCGGAGGTGATGGAATGGAACACCAGTTCCTCCGCCGCGCGGCCGCCTGTATACGTGACGATCCGCTGATAGGCTTCTTCCTTTGTCAGAAGATTCGTTTCCTCGGCTTCCACCTGCATGGTGTAGCCCAGTGCACCCTTGGTCCGGGGAATGATGGTGATCTTGTGCACCGGAGCCGCGTTCTTGGATTTCGCGGCCACCAGGGCATGCCCGATTTCGTGATAGGCCACGATCATGCGTTCCCGGGGAGAAATGACTGCGCCTTTCTTCTGCTCGCCGGCAATTACGATTTCGATGGCTTCCTCCATGTCCCGCTGCGTCACCTGCTTGCGTCCATCCCGGACAGCCAGCAGGGCACCTTCATTGACGATGTTTGCAAGGTCTGCACCGGAGGTACCGGCAGCGGCCCGGGCGATTTCGTTGTAGTCAATGGAAGGAGACGCCTTCACGTTTTTCGCATGGAGCTTCAGGATATCTTCCCGGCCCTTCAGATCCGGCAGTTCCACCGGGATCCGCCGGTCAAATCGGCCGGGTCGTGTCAGGGCAGGATCCAGTGTTTCGGGCCGGTTGGTTGCAGCCAGCAGGACCACGCCCTTGGACCCGTCAAAGCCGTCCATTTCCGCCAGCAGCTGGTTCAGGGTCTGTTCCCGTTCGTCGTTGCCGGAAATGCCGCCGGCATCCCGCTTTTTGCCCACGGTATCGATCTCGTCAATGAAGACAATGCATGGGGCTTTCTCCCGGGCCTGTTTGAAGAGGTCACGGACTTTTGCCGCACCGCGGCCCACGAACATCTCCACAAACTCCGAACCGGAGATGGCAAAGAAGGGAACACCGGCTTCACCGGCCACCGCCCGGGCCAGCAGCGTCTTGCCGGTTCCCGGAGGACCCACAAGCAGGGCGCCCTTGGGCATTTTGGCACCGATTTCCTGGTACTTTTTCGGGTTTTTCAGGAAGTCCACGATCTCGATCAGGTTGTTCTTGGCCTCTTCCTGCCCCGCAACATCGGAGAATTTCGTATTGGTCTGCTCGCCTTTGTAAACCTTGGCATTGGACTTGCCCAGGCCGTTCATGCCGCCGAACATACCGCCAAAGCCACCGAATCCGCCGCCTTTGTCCTGGTCATCACCGGGCGTGAAGGACATGGAATCCGAAGCCTGCGTCATCTTTTTCTGCATCCGCCGGAAGAACCAGTATCCCAGTCCCCACAGCAGAAGCCATGGCAGGAAGAGTGACAGCAGGGAATACAGGAACGGGGATGTGGTGCTCGGCTTCACCGCGCTGAATTCCACACCGGCTTCCCGCAGGCGATTCACCAGGTCCGGATCGTTGACCGCCTGGGCTGCATAGGTTTTTCCGTCCTCTCCCTTGAGCTCGTAGTAAATGGTGCCGTTGTCGATCTCCGCCTTCGAGACGTCCTTTTCCTCCACTTTGTCCAGGAAGGAAGAGTAGCTCTCCTGTGTGGTCCTGGCTCCCTGCAGCATCGGTCCGATCAGCAGGTTGACGACCAGCAGCACGATCAGCGTGATCAGCCAGTATCTGTACAGAGATTTCTTCTGTTTCGGTTGTCTGTTCATATTCAGTACATCACTTCTTTCTTATGCTTCCGAATAAAAGTCATGCACTCATTATATCTGTTTCTGTCACCCGTACAATGAGAGTGCTGACTATCACTTCATTTCACATAAAGAGAACACGAGAATGCGGCTTATGCCTGGTGCCGACTGCAGGAAGTCCCTGCCGGCACCACAATGCAGACTGCACCAGGGACCGGCGATAACAGCCGTACCACGCAAAAACAGGCAGCCGCCTGGATGGCGGACTGCCTGCGGGAGTGTCAGTCACTCGTTGAAATCCATGATGTGGGCAAATTCCCAGTCCTTCTGTTCGTGGCGGACGTATTTGTTCACTTCCTTCTGCACACCGGCAGTGATCGCATGACGCTGACGGGACAGAGCATAGTAAACAGTCAGGATCAGTTCATCCAGATCCTTGGGATCCATCCATTCCAGACTGCTTTCGGGGATGTCGCCGAGCTCCGACCAGATTTTGGCCAGAACAGAGATATAGTTTGCCTGTGTGTCATCTTCCATCAGAGACTCGGCGCGTTTGTCGATCAGTTCCTGAATGTGGGCCCGGATTGCTTCGTGTTTCATGTGCGGCCTTCCTTTCTGTAAACGCTTTCATCTGACTACAGCTTATCCCCAGCGCTGGCAAAACTCAAGCAAAACCCGGCCCGGGTACAGTGGTTGTCCCAGTCTGGTATAATGATGACAGAATTGTGACCCTTTGGAGGAAATGCATATGTCCAAGGACAAGAAAGATAAAAAGAAAAAGAAGAAAAAGGACGGGAAAAAAGGCGGAGTGTGCCGGGTGTTTGTCGATTCCGAGAATGTCGGAAATCTGATCCCCTCGACACTGCCGGACAATACCGAAGTATGGTTTTTCCTGTCTGACATCAATGTGTACCGCAAGGTATACGGCCTGCTGGACGATCCCCGCTTTCATGTAGTGGATCTCCTGGAGACAGACAATGAACGGCGCCGGGAGAAAAATGAAATGGACCTGGCCATCATCGCCTTCATTGCGAACATGATCACCGACGGTGTGAAGAAAAAGGACAGATATGTGATACTGTCCTTCGACAAAGGCTATGACAGAGCCATACACCTGCTGTCGGAAGAAAACCCCAGGCTGGACATTTCCCGGGAAACCATGAGCCTTCGCCAGTTTGTGGAGGATACACCCGATCCGCGCAAAGGCGACTTTTTCAAGGGCAGCCTGCCCCGGGATCCCATGCTGCGCCGCAAAGCCGTGACCTGCCAGGATTTCGCAAAATTCCGCGAGACACTGACACCCGCGCAGAGAAAGAGCCTGCGGATCAGCCAGAAAAAGAGTACCGAAAACGGTGCAGCGACCTGGTTTGAATATGACTTCTATGCAGACAAGTACCTGCTGTTTTCCTCCGGCACCCTGGCAGGCACCTATGACTGTCAGGAAGATGGACAGGCAGAGTATGACAGTCTGCTGAACCGGCCTAAAAAAAAACTCCATCCAGCCAGAGTCACGCACCGAAGCCGCAGCCGGCGAAAGAAGAAGAAACCGGTCGCGGAGCCGAGGCTGCTGGCGTAAAGCCGGCACAGCCGGCGCCGGACGATTCCCTGCATGACAAAGCATCGGACACAGAAGAAAGGCCGGTCATGGAACCTGTCCCCCAGCCCCCGCTGACAGGAGATGTGCAGCACCATGAGCTGTGGTGCGAAAGCCTGCAGCGGTCCATCCCCATTCATCTCAGACTGCCCGCGGGATACGGGGACAGCCAGGAACGGTATCCGGTCATCTACATGTTCGACGGCCACAACCTGTTTCTGGACAGCGAGGCCACATACGGCAAATCCTGGAATCTCGATGCCTTCCTGGGCCAGTATGACAAGCCGTTCATCATCGTGGGCCTGGAATGCGATCACAGAGGGAACAGCCGGCTGAACGAATACGCTCCCTGGGACAATCCACGCACCCCCATGGGACCCATCGAAGGAAAGGGAGAACTGCTTTTTGACTGGATCATCCGGGAACTCAAGCCCGTTATAGACCAGAATTACCGGACCTGGCCGCAGCGGGAGGCCACAGCGGTCGCGGGCAGCTCCATGGGCGGACTCATGGCATATTACGGTGTGCTGAAGCACAACGATGTGTTCTCCAAAGCCGCGGCCCTGTCCCCGTCTCTGTTCCTGTACCCCGGTCCGCTGCATGAACTCATCAACAGCGCAGACCTGAATCCCGACACCCGCCTGTACATGTCCATGGGCTCGACGGAACTCCGGCGCAACCGCCGCAGGATCTGGCAGCTGCTGCAGGGGTTCTCCAAGCCGCTGAACCGGAAAGACATCATGACCCACATCAATTATGTCAAGGGCGGCCGGCATGACGAGGCAAGCTGGGAGAAGGAAAGCCCGGAATGGTTTGACTTCCTCTGGAAGTAGGCACCGCTGCAGCCCGGCGGGTCCGCAGTACTACAAAAAAACGAAACATGACAAAAGACGGAAGTCCGAACCAGTGTCCCAGGAAGGGAGATCCGGCACGGGCTTCCGTTTTTGCATCCGCGGCCCCTGCAGCCGCTTTCAGCCGGGCCGGCCCCTGCTGCCAGGGCAGGAAACCGCCCGGAATATGGACAGATGCGACAGGATATGAACAGATGCGGCAAAAAACTTCATTTTTCCATATAGCAGGCGATTTCTGCTTCTGTTTCCGGTTCCCGTCCCGATGTTACAGTCAGGGTGCAGAATGAATGCCGAGAGGAGAACTGTATGTCTGAAGTATCATTGAAGAATATCAGGAAAGTCTATCCCAACGGCTTCCAGGCCGTGAAGGACTTCAACCTGGATGTCAAGGATGGCGAATTCGTGATCTTTGTCGGACCTTCCGGCTGCGGAAAGTCCACCACCATGCGTATGATCGCCGGTCTGGAGGACATCACAGAAGGCGACCTGATTATTGACGGCAACCGTGTCAACGACGTGGAACCCAAGGACCGGGACATTGCCATGGTCTTCCAGAACTATGCCCTGTATCCCCACATGACAGTGAAGGAAAACATGGAATTCCCCCTGAAGATCCGGAAGATGCCGCAGGACGAGATCGACAGACGTGTCGCTCAGGCTGCGAAGACCCTGGACCTGGAAAAACTGCTGGACCGCAAGCCCAAGGCCCTGTCCGGCGGCCAGAGACAGCGTGTGGCCATGGGCCGTGCAATCGTCCGCGATCCGAAAGTGCTGCTTCTGGATGAACCTCTGTCCAACCTGGATGCCAAGCTCCGCGGCCAGATGCGTGTCGAGATCTCCCGTCTGCACGAGCGCCTGGGCGCCACAATGATCTACGTCACCCACGACCAGACCGAAGCCATGACACTGGGCGACCGGATCGTGGTCATGAGCGACGGCGAAGTGCAGCAGATCGACACTCCGCAGTACCTGTATGACCACCCGGCCAACAAGTTCGTTGCCGGCTTCATCGGTTCCCCTCAGATGAACTTCCTGGACGGGACCGTGACGGAGAAAAACGGAAAAGTGGCTGTCCGTGTCGGAGATACAGACATTGCCATCGACCCGGCCAGGGGCAAGGTCCTGAAAGACGGCGGCTATATGGGCAAAGAAGTGACCATTGGCGTGCGCCCGGAGGATCTGTATGACACAGCGGAACACCTGGAGCTGTACAAAGACTCCAAAGCGAAGGCCAAAGTGGCTGTCCGCGAGAACCTGGGTGCAGAGATCTACCTGTACACAGACTTCAACGGAGCACAGCTGACAGCCCGTGTGGATCCGGAATCCAAAACACAGGTGGGCGACGAGGTGGAACTGTCCTTCAACCCCGCCAGGATCCACGTATTCGACATCGAAACCGGCAGAGCCATTGGGTGATCCCGCTCTCCGGCTCTGCACAGTTTCCTGTCAGACGCTTCTGGAATCCGTCAGAAGCGTCTTTTTGTATTCCCTGGGCGACATTTCGTACATTTTCCGGAAAGCCCGCGAGAAATGCAGCTGGTTTTCGTACCCCACGCTGTTGGCGACTTCCCGGATGGACAGCTCCGTGGTCTTCAGCAGATTGGCCGCCTTGATCAGACGGTACTGAATCAGGAACTGCTGGGGCGACTGTCCGGTGGCCCGCTTGAACAGCTTCCCGAAATACCCCCGGTCGATGCCCAGTGTGGCTGCGATGTCTTCAATGGAAAAATCCCGGGTATAGTTCTGCTCAATAAATGTGATTGCCTCCCGGATATAGAAGTCGGCCATCTTTGCGGATTTCCGGGGCTGCCACCGCCTGGTGGATTCCACAAAAGCACTGAAAAACAGAAACAGATGGCCAATGAGATGCAGCGTCGGTTCCTTCATGTGCTGGATCAGGTACAGCATCTCCTGTACCATCAGCTCCCGCTGCTGCGGGGTGTGGGAACGGTATACGGGATCGTCCATGGTCATCTGCGTCCGGTCCAGCGCTTCCTTGACCTGCAGTCCGTCGAATTCGATCCAGCAGTAGGTCCAGGGCTGCCGGGCATCTGCGATGTACGTGGAAATCTGTCCGGGAAAAAGCAGAAATCCCTGTCCGGCGGAAACTTCAAAGGTATTGGTCAGGTCATTGGCGCCGGCTGCCATGAGAGTGCCTCTGCCCTCGAGGACATAATGAAACAGATAGTGATTGCGGGCAGCCGGTCCGAAGATATGACCCGGTTTGCATTTTTCCCGTCCGCATTGATACATGTTCAAATCAATGTAATTTTCGCTGCGGAAAATTGAAAACTCCACGTCACTCATTTCCAATCCACCTCCTTTGTTGAAAAGAATGAAGCAGTTAATCAGAATATAGCATTTTTTGACTGCATATCTCAAAAAGCGGTCAAAACACACAATATGATATATCGGCAGCGTTCTGGTTCCATTCATTCTTTCTTCGGCATTTTGTACAGTTTTGTCAGAAGAAAAAGAAAGGGGACTCAGTCATGAAATGCGCAAAATTGATGACAGCACTGGTATCTGCCTCCTGCCTTCTGGCAGGGTGTGCCTCCGGGCCTGCGGACGACAAAATCCAGATCGAGATCGTGTCCTACAAACCCGAAGCCGCGAAGGTGTTTGAAGAGATCCAGGATCTGTTCAATGAGACTCATGATGACATTCATCTCACCATCAACTCACCCAATGAAGCCATGACCATTCTGAAAACACGGTTTGTCCGGGAAGATTATCCGGACATCGTGGCCATTGGCGGCGACATCAACTACTCCGGATTCCTGGACGCCGGTCTGTTCGAAAACCTCGAAGGGCAGCCGTTCCTGGACAAAGTCAAGGAAGGCTACCGCACAATCGACAAGCAGCTGGAATTCGTGCCCCTGGAAGGCGACTATGCCGTTCCCTATGTCGCCAATGCTGCGGGAATCCTGTACAACAGGGAGCTTTTTGAAGAACACGGCTGGAAGGTGCCGGAAACCTGGGAAGAATTCACCGCACTGTGCGAGACCATCGCCAAAGCCGGTGTCCAGCCGCTGTATGCAGGGTACAAAGACACCTGGACCACCCTGGCACCCTGGAATGCCATGGCTGTGGAACTGGCAGACCCGGACATCTGCCAGCAGGTGAACCGGGGCGAAGCCACCTTCAGTGAAGCCTATGACCTCACGGCCGAGCGCATCCGCGGGCTGCTTGACTACATCCAGCCCAACCCCTCTGCCTATGGCTACTCCGATGCGGCGACAGCCTTCGCCAATGAAGAAGCCGCCATGTGGGCCATCGGCAGCTACGCCATTCCCCAGATCCGGTCGGTGAACCCCGACATGGAAATCGGGTCCTTCGTGATGCCGGCCACGGACAAAGCCGAAGACCGGTGGCTGAATTCCGGAATCGACCTGCAGTTCTGTGTCATGGAAGACAGTCCGAACAAGGAAGCCACCATGGAGGTCATTGACTATCTGTGCCAGGACGAGGTCATGGATCTGTATCTGGCGGACCAGGGAGGCATCTCCTGCCTGAAGGGCGACTTCGCCGTCCCGGAAGAACTCGGGGACATGAAGGAATACATCGAATCCGGCAAAGTCCGGGACTTCCACGACCACTACTACCCCAGTGAAATGGCAGCGGATGCCATGATCCAGACCTATCTGCTGGATACATCCGCGGACGCAAAGGAGAAATTCCTGAAAAAATTCGACACAGAGTGGCAGCGCTACAACCGGGACCTGATCCGGCGGCTGCAGGAGGAGAACCAGTGAAACGCAAAATGACACCGCGGGAACGCACCTATGTCAGGATCCTGCTTCCGATCCTGGTGCTGTTCTTTCTGTTCAACACCCTGCCCATGATCCAGGGCTTCATCTACAGCTTCACCAACTACAAAGGCTACGGCTCCTATGACTGGGTGGGTCTGCGCAACTACCTGGACCTCTTCACGGACGAACGTGTGTGGCACAGCTACTTCTTCACCTTCAAGTACGCCATCTGCGGCACGATCCTGGTGAATGTGATCGCCCTGGCGCTGGCCATCGGCCTGAATGCAAAGATCCGCTTCAAGTCCGCCCTGCGGGGAATCTACTTTATTCCCAATATTCTGGGCGGTCTGATCATCGGCTACATCTTCAGTTTCCTGTTCACCTACATCCTTCCGGCTGTGGGGCAGTATTTCGGCATTTCCTGGCTGAAGAATTCCATCCTGTCCTCCCCGGACACCGCCTGGATCGGTGTGCTGATCGTGGGTGTGTGGCAGGCTGTGGCCATGACCACCATCATCTACATCTCGGGTCTGCAGACCGTGCCGGAAGACGTCTATGAGGCGAGCAAAATCGACGGTGCCGGCAAATGGACGGAATTCCGCAAGGTGACTCTGCCGCTGATCATTCCCTTTGTCTCCACAAACCTGCTGCTGACGACGAAGAACTTCATGATGGTCTTCGACCAGATCATGTCCCTGACCAAAGGCGGGCCGGCGCAGTCCACAGAATCCATTTCCTACCTGATTTACCGCAACGGCCTGGATGGCGGGCAGTTCGGATTCCAGAGTGCAAACGCCGTGTTCTTCTTCGTGGTGATCGTGGCTCTTTCCGTGATCCAGCTGCGGTCCATGAGCAGCAAGGAGGAACAGCTCTGATGAAAAAGAACAAACTGCTGACATTCATACTGTGCCTGGGCACCCTGACGGTGTTCTTCCCGCTGTACATGGCCATCATCATTGCCTTCAAGCAGCCTTCCGAAATGACCAACAGTGTGGAAGGTGCGCTGTCTCTCCCGAAAACCTGGAGTTTCTCCAACTTTGCGGAAGCCATGCGCGTCACGGATTTCTGGCATTCCCTGGGCAACTCTCTGTTCATCACAGTGGGAACGATCGTTCTGGCGATTCTCGTGTATTCCCTGGCAGGCTATGCCCTGGGCCGCGGCATGAACGGCCGCAAGGGCTTCAAGACGGTGTACTTCTACATCGTGAGCGGTATGTTTGTGCCCTTCGCCATTCTGATGATGCCCCTGGTCAAGGAAACGGCGCAGATGCACCTGGGCAACCAGTTCGGCGTCATCCTGCTGTACCTGGTGTTCTACATGCCCATGAACGTCATGCTGTATGCGGGGTACATGAAAAACATCCCCATCGTGCTGGAGGAAGCCGCACAGGTGGATGGACTCACCACATGGCAGACGTTCTGGAAGATCATCTTCCCTATGATGAAACCCATGCATGCCACAGTGGCAGTCATGACAGCCCTTGGAACCTGGAATGACGTCATGACGCCTCTGGTCATCATGTCGGGAACCGGCCAGAACACACTGCCCATTGCACAGCTGAACTTCCAGACGCAGTTCGGCACGAACTACAACCTGGCATTCGCCTCCTATGTCCTGTCGCTGATCCCGATCCTGGTGTTCTACATCGTCTGCCAGAAACAGATCCTCAACGGCGTGGCAAACGGTGCCGTGAAAGGATAAAAACAGACTATGACAAAACAGCGGGACAACAGGGTGATGCTGATCACCTATGCCGACTCACTCGGAGCAGATCTCAAAGAGCTGAAGACAGCACTGGATACCTGGTACGACAAAGCCGTCGGCGGTGTCCACATCCTTCCGTTTTTCCCTTCAGGGGCAGACAGAGGATTTTCCCCGAAAACCTATCAGATGGTGGATCCGGCTTTCGGAAGCTTTGCAGATGTGGAAGCCATCGGGAAAGACCGATGGCTGATGTTCGACTTCATGGTGAACCATATCTCCGCCCAGTCGGAGTACTACCAGGATTTCCTGGAAAAAAAGGAAGAGTCCGACTGGAAGGATTTCTTTATCCGGTACTCGAAATTCTGGCCCGGCGGGGCGCCGACACAGGAACAGGTGGATGCGATTTACAAGCGCAAGCCCCGGGCGCCGTATATTGAAGCGCACTTTGCCGACGGCAGCGAAGACAAGGTGTGGTGCACGTTTTCCGAGGACCAGATCGACCTGGATGTCTCCAGTCCGAAGGTCCTGTCGTTCATTGACAGGACCCTGGAGGACATGGCAGACCACAGTGCATCGGTGATCCGGCTGGATGCCTTTGCCTATGCGGTGAAGAAACCCGGCGGGAGCTGTTTCTTCGAAGCACCGGAGATCTGGCAGCTGCTGGACCGGATCGAGTCCCGGATGCAGGCCCGGGGCGTGGAGATACTGCCGGAGATCCACGAACACTACACCATTCCTCTGAGCCTCGCAGACCGCGGGTACTGGATTTACGACTTTGCGCTCCCGGTACTGACGCTGCATGCCCTGTATACCGGCAACGGCGAATACCTGGCCAGATGGCTGAAGATGTGCCCGAAGCACCAGTACACCACACTGGATACCCATGATGGGCTGGGTGTGGTGGATGTCCGGGACCTGCTGCCGCAGGAGGAAACAGACCGTGTGCTGGATCTGCTTTACGAAAAAGGAGCGAATCTCAACCGCAAATACAGTTCGGAGGAGTATGGCAACCTGGACATCTATCAGGTGAACACCACATATTATTCCGCTCTGGGCAACAGCGATGCGCGGTATCTCATGGCAAGGGCGATTCAGTTTTTTGCGCCGGGAATCCCTCAGGTGTATTACGTCGGGTTGCTGGCCGGAGAAAACGACCTGGAGCTCCTGGAACGGACGCGAAACGGCCGGGACATCAACCGCCACGGCTACAGCCTGGAAGAGATTGAGGAAAACCAGAAACGCCCGGTGGTGCAGGATCTGAAGCGGCTCATGGAGCTCCGCAACAGCCATCCGGCGTTTGATCTGGAAGGAAACCTGGATGTCATGGCCCGGGACGGACATCTGCGAATGACCCGAAGATCCGGGGATGAAGCCCTGGAACTGGACTGCGACCTTGTTTCCGGCAGGTTTACAATAGAGGACAAGAAACGGGGGAACAGACTTTGGCCATACAGGTAATTGGAGACCGCATTTTTCAGATAGAAACAGAACACACCTGCTACCAGATCCAGGCAGACCGCCACAACATCCTGTCCCATCTGTGGTATGGACCGAAAACCGGCGGCCAGGTCATGGACTATCTGCAGGATTATCCCGATGTGGGGTTTGCCGGCAGCATTGCGGATGCCGGCAATGACCGCACCTATTCCCTGGACACCAGGCTCCAGGAATATCCCTGTGAAGGCACGGGCGACTACCGGATCAGCGCAGCCGGGCTGGAAGACAGCCGTGGTCTGAATCTGCGCTATGAAGGCTTTGAAATCCTGGAGGGGCGGCCGCCGCTGGAGAGACTGCCCGGGATCCGGGAGACAGACATCCCCCTGCAGACCCTGGTGATTCATCTGGCGGACCATGTCACACAGGTGACCTGCGACCTGTTCTACGTGGCGGATGAAGAAAACGATGCCATTATCCGCAGCGCGCGGTTTGAAAACCGCTCCGGCCGTCCTGTCTGGCTGGACCGCACCGCCAGCCTGTCACTGGATGTGCACCATGGGGAACCTGTGGACCTGATCACCTTCACGGGCCGCCACAACAAGGAACGGCAGTTCACGCGCCGCCGCCTGGAGCAGGGCATCGTATCTGCAGGTTCCACCCGGGGCACATCCAGTCACCAGCAGAATCCCGCTGTGATCCTCACGGGTCCGGACACCACGGAAACAAACGGCTGGGCCGTGGGCGCCATGCTGGTGTATTCCGGAAGCTTCCGGGCGGATGTGGAAATGGACCAGCTCGGACAGGCCCGCCTGGTCATGGGCATCAACCCCTATGGTTTCCGCTGGAAACTGGGTCCGGGTGAACACTTCCAGACCCCGGAGGCGGTGCTGATTCGCAGCGATGAAGGACTGGGCGCACTGTCGAGGCGTTTTCACCGCCTGATCCGCCAGCGGCTGATACCGTCCCGGTTCAAAAACAGGCCCCGTCCGGTGCTGATCAACACCTGGGAGGCAGCGTATTTCAACTTTGACCGGAAAACGATCCTGAACATTGCCCGGCAGGCGGCGGACATGGACATCGACCTGCTGGTGCTGGACGACGGCTGGTTCGGGCGCCGGAATTCCGACAATGCCGGACTGGGGGACTGGGAGGTCAACGAAAAGAAACTCGAGGGATCCCTGCAGTCGCTCATTGAGGAAGTCAATGCCGCAGGTCTGGATTTCGGGATCTGGATCGAGCCGGAGATGGTCAATGAAGACAGCAATCTCTACCGCACACATCCGGACTGGGTGCTGAAGGCCCCGGGTCGCGGTCCGGTACGCGGGCGGAATCAGCTGGTGCTGGACATGACCAATCCCGAAGTGGTGGACCACCTGTTCCAGGTGTTTTCGAAGCTGCTGACAGACAATCACATCACCTACGTGAAGTGGGACATGAACCGGTCCCTGGCGGACCGGCACTCCGATCATCTGCCGGAAGACCGGCAGGGTGAGGTCCATCACCGGTACATGCTCGGGGTCTATGACCTGCTCGACCGTCTCACGAAAGCCTTCCCGGACGTCCTCTTCGAGGGCTGCTCCGGCGGCGGCGGACGGTTTGATGCCGGGATGCTGTATTACACACCGCAGATCTGGTGCAGCGACGATACCGATCCCCACGAACGGACACTCATTCAGTACGGTACAAGCTTTTTCTACCCCCCGGACACCGTCGGCAGCCATGTCTCGGCGTCCCCCAACCACCAGACCGGACGCCGCACATCCCTGGAAACCCGGGCTGCGGCAGCCATGCCGGGAACATTCGGCTATGAACTGGATCCGGAAACTCTGGATGACTTGGAGCGGGAGGAAATCCGCGGGATGAACCAGCTGTACCGGGACCTGCAGCCGCTGATTTTCCACGGACGGTATGACCGGCTCACGAGTCCGGACCAGGGCATGGCCCTGTGGGAAATCTCCGATGACGACCGTGTCCTGGTGCAGGGGCTGGTGTACGAAACCGAACCCAATGCTCTGCGGCGGCGTGTCCGTCTGCGGGGACTGGACCCCGAGGCTGTGTACAAAGATGCCGATGGCCTGCGCCGGACCGGGCAGGCCCTGATGACCGGCGGACTTCTGCTGCCAGTGACCTCCGGTACGGATGCCCCCGTGACCGTGATCCTCGAACGGGAAAAGACGCAGTGACCCGCTGCCTGTTTCCCTGTGCATCGCTGTGAAGATGCCTGCCTTTCCCCCTTTCATCTGAGTTACACATCTGTATGCAAAAAGAGGAAGCCTCTGCTCCCTGTCCCGAAAAAACCGGGGAGGATCGAGGCTTCCTTTTGTCTGGTTGTCTGGATTTCGGCGGTACGGCTGTCCGCATGGATACAGCCCGCGGGTGTCTGCCATCATCGGCAGGAAACCGGTCTGCAGTCTGAACCGGAGCTTACCCGAACTTTTCCCGGCGTTTCGTGGACTCAATCATGGCTTCCTTCATGCCCTGTCGGTCGCCTTTGGCGAGCATATCGCGGAACTGCTGCACGGCGGCGAGAAACTGGTCGGTTTCATCCAGCAGGATCTCCCGGTTGAGCAGGAACAGCTCCGGCCACATGTTTTCGTTGATTCTGGCAATCCGCGTGAGATCCCGGAAGGAATCTCCGGTGTACTGCACCAGGTGGCTGTTTTCGTGGGTGTTCATGAGAGACACCGCAATGACGTGCGTGAGCTGCGACAGAAACCCGATCATGCGGTCGTGGCTCTCGGGATCCAGTTCGGAGATCGCACCGCACCCCAGTTCCCGGGCCAGGCCCTGGACAAAGCGCACGGATTCGTGTGTGTTGCGGTCCGTGGGAATGATCAGGAAATTGGCTCCGTCGAAGATCTTCGGATCGGAGTATCGGATGCCCTGGCTTTCGCGCCCGCACATCGGGTGGATCGACAGCAGCTCGCAATCCGGACGCATCAGATCCTGCAGGGGGCCGGTGATGCCGGTTTTCACGCCGGAGATCTCCAGCACAAGGGTTCCGGGGTTCAGGTGGTGCTGATGATCACGGAGCCAGGGCTCGATTTTCGTCGGGTACAGGCAGAAAATCACCACGTCGCACTGCGGCAGCAGCATGGCGGGATCCTGGCTTCCCGCATCAATGATGCCCTGGTCCTGTGCATACTGCAGGGTATCGGCATCCAGGTCCATGCCATAGACGGTGTATCCCAGCTGTCGCAGATGGGCCGCAAAACTGCCCCCCATCACGCCGAGGCCCACGATGCCGAAGGTGCAGCGGCTGCCCGCCCATTTGGGATGCAGGGCGGCTGCGGGTGTCTGTTCGGGTGTGGTCATTTCAGGACCTCCGTCATGTCCTGGAAGAAGTCCGGCCAGGATTTCGTCACGGCTTCCGTTCCTTGGATGACCGAAGGAGAGCCGGCTGCCCAGCCGAATACCGCCATGGCCATGACGATCCGGTGGTCGTTGTGTCCGTCGATCGTCACCGGGTGATCCAGGTGGTACCCGGACCGGCCCTGAATCACGATGGTGTCCTCTGTGCTCGAGATATCCACGCCCCATTTCCGGAGTTCGGCCTCCATGGCGGCGATGCGGTCGCTTTCCTTGATGCGCAGGCGCCCGGCATTGCGGATGATGGATCTCCCGGGAATGAAGGAAGCCAGCACACACAGGGCAGGCCCCAGGTCAGGACATGGCCCCAGGTCCACATCCAGGGGTTTCAGCCCGGCCATCGGGTGGCGGACGATCAGCGAGTCATTCTCCCAGCGCTCATCCACCCCTGCCTGACGCAGGATGTCTTCGATGACCTTGTCTCCCTGCAGAGAGTGCGGGTTGAGTCCTTCCAGGACCACGGATCCTTTCAGGGCCCCCAGGACGGCGGGAAACGCCGCCTGGGACCAGTCGCCTTCCACCTGCACGTCCCGGGGCAGGTATGACTGCCCGCCGGGAATCACATAGCCGTGATCCGTGGGCTGGTTCACGGTGATCCCGAAGGTCTGCAGGGCGGATACAGTCATGGTGACATAGTCCCGGGATTCATAGGGCGGCAGGACCGCGAGTTCCGTGGGGCCCTGCATGAGGCCGGCTGCAAAGAGCAGACCGGAGATGAACTGCGAGCTGACGTTGCCCGGGATCTCGAAAAGACCCGGCTGCAGGGGTCCCTGGACTAGGATCTGTCCGTCTCCCTGGTCAAAGCGCAGTCCCTGTTCGAGAAACAGATTGGCGTAGACCCCCATGGGGCGTTCCATGAGGCGTCCGCGTCCCGTGAACACAGCCGGGGCTGCACTGAGGGCAGCGCAGGGGATCATGAAGCGCAGCGTGCTGCCGGATTCATTACAGTCCAGCGTTGCAGGCTCTGTCCGGCAAACGGGATTGCAGCCTGCAATCTCGAGCACCGGGAAGTCACCGGTCACACGGGCGCCCAGCGCCTTCAGGCACTGGAGGGTGGCCTGCATGTCTTTGGAGTCCCGGAGTCCGGCAACCCGGCTGGTACCGTCTGCGAGACCCGCACAGATCATGAGCCGGTGGGCCATGGACTTGGAGGGCGGCAGCTGGATGCGGCCCTGCACCCGGCAGGGGGTGATGGTCTGTTTCATGCCTGCTCCTTTCGCGCCTGGTCTGCTGTGGGGCTGATGGCTGTCTCAGAGCGGGCGGCAGCATCGCCGGACTCGTGTTCATGGCCCAGGTTCGTGTCAAACCGGTCCCTGGTATCCATCATCGGCACGCCGGCATCCTGGCCGAGCTTCAGCTGGGCATCCCGCACCATGAGCAGGTCCAGGAGCCCGAAGGCAACGGCGGATTCGATCACGATCCGTGCGCGGTGAATGATGCAGGGATCGTGGCGGCCCGTGATCTGCAGCTTTACGGCTTTTCCTGTCCGGAAATCCACCGAGTCCTGCACCTTGTAGATCGAGGGCGTGGGCTTCACCGCTGTGTGGATGATCACCGGCATGCCATTGGTGAGTCCGCCGTTGAGTCCGCCGTTGCGGTTGGTGGCCGTGATGATGCCCCCGGGGAGAGCGGGGTCGGGAATGATGGGGTCGTTTGCCTGGGAGCCATACAGTCTCGCCAGGGCGAATCCGTCCCCGAAGGATACCCCCTTGACGGCAGGCACCGAAAACAGCAGGTGGGCCAGTTCGGATTCCACGGAATCAAAGAACGGGTCGCCGATCCCTGCGGGAAGTCCCGTTACCACGGTCTCGAGGACACCGCCGACAGAATCTCCCTGTGATGCCGCTTCTTCGATCAGACTGTGCATATCAGCCGATTTCTGCGGATCCAGGACCCCGAACTCCAGGCTCTGTGCCAGCGCGATGTCCTCATCGAGGTGTGCGAAGTCAAAGTCCCGGTCGCGGATCTTGTGCAGCTGTTCAATATGGGAGGCAATCTGAATCCCGTGATTCGCCAGCACCTGCCGGCAGATGGAACCCGCCGCCACAAGCCCGGCCGTGATCCGTCCCGAGAAGTGGCCGCCGCCACGGTAATCCTGGCAGCCGCTGTAGCGGGCGAACGCCGCGAGATCCGCATGTCCCGGCCGCAGGCGGTATTTCAGCTGGTCGTAATCCGCCGGGCGCTGGACCTTGTTTTCGATCATCAGCGTCACGGCGGTCCCGGCGGTCCGGCCTTCAAACACCCCGGAAAGCACCTGCACCTGATCCGGTTCGTGGCGCTGGGTGGAGATGCGTCCCTTTGCCCGGCGCCGGTCCATATCCTGCTCCAGCCGGTCCATGTCCACCGGCAGTCCCGCAGGCAGGCCGGTCAGCACCGCGCCGATGGCCCGGCCGTGGCTTTCCCCAAAAATCGTGAGCTTCAGCAGCGTTCCGAAGGTGTCACTCATGGGCCGCCTCCGTGTGTTCGCCGGCAGCTGCCTGTTTCCGGGCCTCGATGCGTCGGCGCACCTCATCAAAGGGAACACGGGACAACTGCCCGTTGCCGGCTTCTGCCACCGTGACGATGGTGATGTGGGCATCGCCGGTTTTCTTGTCGTGCCGGATGTAGTCCATCAGCACATCGGTTTCCGGTACCGGGATCTCAGGCAGCCCGAGCTTTTGCTTCAGCCCGGCCACTCTTGCCCGCAGGGTGTCGTCCTCCAGCATGAAATCCATGCCTGCCGCCACGCATTCTCCATGCAGCCAGGCATCCAGCCCCCAGGCTCCTTCCATGGCGTGCCCGACGGTGTGCCCGAAGTTCAGCAGCGCCCGACGCCCCTGTTCCTTTTCGTCTTCCTCCACGATCATCCGCTTGAGATCCACACTCCGGGCAATGATTTCATCCACCGGCAAAGGATCCTGCTCGAAGAGATCCACCAGCCCGGGATCCAGGATCAGGCCCATTTTCAGGGCCTCCGCCAGACCTGCGGCAATCTGCCTGTCATCGAGCGTGGAGAGGACATCCGGGTCAATGATCACGGCCTTCGGCTGCCAGAATACGCCAATGATGTTTTTCAGCGACCCCAGGTCCACGGCTGTCTTCCCGCCGACAGAGGAATCCACCTGGGAGAGTACAGTGGTGGGGATGTTGTAGAAGTCGATGCCCCGCATGTAGACCGCTGCGCAGAATCCCGCCAGGTCTCCGCAGACACCACCACCGACAGCCACCACGGCGTCTTTGCGCGTCATGCCGGCTTCAGCCATCTGTTCGAGCACCTGCTGCATCGTGGCCAGGTTCTTGGATCCCTCGCCATGGGGAATCGTCACCACGAAGGACCCCGGCAGGGCGTCCTTCACCGTATTCACCCATTTGGCGGGAATCCCGTCATCTGTGACGATGCATGTCCGCCGATGGACGGGAATCCGCTGGCCGGCGGCTGTCAGCGATCCGCGTTCTATATATATAGGGTAGCCATGCCCCGGAAGGTTTACGTTCAGTTTCATGTCATTCACCTCGTGAGAATCATATCATGAGATTTCTGAAAATCTTTTCACTCCCTGAAAAAGTGCGTTATGATAGGGCGAGGAGCGCCGATGAACACCCCGGTTCAGCCGGCGTCGCCGGAAGTCAGGAGGATGCCGATGAACCGCACACAGGACACAGCAGCCCAAAGCTGCGCCAAACCCGGAAAGCCGCTGACGCTGGATGAGGCGCGGACGGAAATCGACCGGATCGACCGACAGCTGGCAGAATTATACCAGCAGCGCATGCAGGCGGTGGAAGCCGTGGCGGACTACAAGAAGGAGCACAATCTTCCCGTGCTGCAGCCCGACCGGGAGAAAGCGATGCTGGAGCGGGAAGCCGGGTATGTTGCCCCTCCATACCGCGAGAGCTGGCTGCGGCTGCTGCGGGAGATCCTGGCCCTGAGCCGGGAACATCAGCAGCGGAAAATCCACCAGGATGTGGTGGCTTACCAGGGCATGCAGGGAGCCTTCTCTCATATGGTGAGCAAAACCCGGTTCCCGGGTGCCCGGCTGCAGAACCATCCCACGTTCGAGGATGTGATCCAGGCTGTGCTGACAGGACAGGCAGACTGCGGGGTGATCCCCTTTGAAAACACCAATTCCGGTCTTGTCGGCGAGGTCCTGGACCTGCTGGCGCAGTATCCGGTCTATATCCGGGAAGTCATCGACCAGCCGGTGGAGCAGTGTCTGCTGGGGACAAACGATGCCACGCTGAAGGACGTGCAGTGGGTATACTCCAAGGACCAGGCTCTCGCCCAGGCCCGGGGGTTTCTCGAAGAACTAGGGGCCCAGCCAGTGCCTTATCCCAATACGGCCATGGCCGCAAAGTACATCGCCGATGCCGGTGACAAGACCCGTGCCGCGATCGGCGCCAGGGAAAATGCGGAGCTGTATGACCTGAAGGTGCTGTCCACACACATCATGGAGAACGCGAACAATACCACGCGCTTCCTGGTGATTGGCCGGGAACCGAACACAGAGGGCAGCCGGTTTTCCATGATCGTGACGGTGAAAAATGAAGTGGGTGCCCTGGGACGGATCATTGAAACGATTTCCGGAGCCGGCATGGACATGTGTTCCATCCAGTCCCGCCCCCGCAGGCCCTATCCCTTTGAATACTATTTCTATATCGAACTGGCGGACTTTTGCGACCAGGCACAGATCCGGACGCTGCTTGCCGGTCTGGAAGCCGTCTGCGGGCGGATCAAGCCGCTGGGGCCCTACAACAGGCAGGAAGCCCCGAAGGATCCGGAAGAAAAGGAGACATGCTGAAGATGACCAATTTTGTAAAAGACAGTGTCAGCCAGACACCCATCGTGGATACGGTGTTTGCGATCGTGAACAAAGCCAAAGAGGCAAAGAAGACATATGGAGAAGACGCCGTGACGGATGCGACCATCGGCTCTCTGTATACCGAAGCCGGCGAACTGGCGGCTCTGGACTGCGTGTTTGACAGCCTGAAGAACCTGGACAACAAGGTCCTGGCTTCCTACGCCGCGGGATTCACCGGCAACCCGGACTTCCGGCAGAAAGTCATCGACTGGGTCCTGGACGGAAACAGCCGCCTGTACAAGGAAGTCATTGCGACACCCGGCGGCACCGGGGCGGTGGCCATGACCATCCAGGAGTGCCTGGATCCGGGCCAGACAGTGGTTCTGCCGGAAATCGCCTGGGGGTCCTACAACCTCATGGCCCAGATGAACAACCTGGAAGTCGCAAAATATTCCCTGTTTGACGGCGACCGTTTCAACATGGACTCCTTCCGGGAGGTATGCACAAAAACCATGGAGAAGCAGGACAAGCTGGTGGTGGTGATCAACGATCCCTGCCACAACCCCACAGGCTATTCCATGACCCGCGAAGAGTGGGAGGAAGTCATCGCATTCCTCAACGGGTGCTCAAAGAAGTGCCCTGTGGTCCTGCTCAATGACATTGCCTACATAGATTTTGCCTTTGGCCAGAAAGAGGCAAAGAAGTATTTTTCGGTCTTTGACGACATCTCCGACAATATGGCTGTCGTTGTTGCCTTCTCCCTCTCCAAGTCCATGACCAGCTACGGCATGCGGTGTGGTGCGGCGATCCTCATGGCGAAGAACCCGGAGATCGTGAACCAGCTCAAGACCGTGTTCGAGAAAGACGCCCGCGCCACCTGGAGCAATGTGAACAACGGTGCCATGGCGATGTTTGTGGATGTGCTCGACAACCGCCTGGAGGACTATGATGCCGAGCGGCAGAAGTATGTCGCCCTGCTGAAGGAACGAAGCGAGATCTTCCGGAACGAAGCCGATGCAGCGGGCCTCGCGTACTATCCCTACCGGGAGGGGTTCTTTGTGACGCTCTCCATGGACAATGACCTCCGGGACCGGTATCATGAAGCGCTGATGGAGAACAACATTTTCACCGTGAAGGTCAACAAGGGCATCCGCGTGGCGATCTGCTCCATGCCTGTGTCCAAAGTGAAGGGGCTGGCCGGACACATGAAGGAAATCCTGGACAAAGTCCAGGGTGCCTGAGCCGCAGCGGGCCGGCTGTCTGGTCAGCGGCGGAAACAATGGTCGACGAACAGGGCAGTTTGCCCTGTTTCTCATTTTCCGGTCATTTGACTTGGCGCAGTCAAAATCCGCAAAGCCGAAGCATGCCAAATGTGTTAGAATATAAAAAATGAAAGTGGTTGCAAATCTGCAATGAGGAACAGAACCATGAAAAAGCGTGCGGGGGTATTGTGCCCGTTGTTTTCGGTTCCCGCCAACCAGGGGATCGGAGACCTGGGACAGAAGACAATTCGAATGATTGATGCAGTGGCGGCTGCCGGATTCAGCATCTGGCAGATCCTGCCGCTCAAGATGACCGGGATGACTCATTCTCCCTACCAGACATTGTCCAGCTTTGCGGGCGATCCTATATACATCAACATTGACAGGCTGGCAGAGATGGGACTGCTGACACAGTCATCCATCGTGAACTGCAACAAATTCAAGGACTATGTCAGCTACGACGAAGTCCGGCAGTTCAAGGAGCCCTATTTCCGCCGGGCGTTCCGGAATTTCAAGAAGCGCTATGAAGAGTTCCGGAAAGAGTTCGAGGAATTTGAAGAAGAGGCGTTCTGGCTCGAGGACTGGGCTGTGTACAGCCTGTTCAAGGGGATGTACGATCTCAGGGCCTGGACGGAATGGGAAGAAGAGTACCGGGACTGGCCCCTGGATCCCACGAACATCGAACTGGATGACTACCAGGATGAAATCCTGTATCACAAATTTCTCCAGTGGCTGTTCGACCGCCAGCTGCGCGAAGTGGCTGCCCATGCCAGGGAAAAGGGGCTGGCGCTCATGGGAGATATCCAGTTCTATCCTGCATACGATTCAGCCGACATCTGGGCCGACCGGGATCAGTACATGGTGGAGCCCGATGGCAGAATGATCTATGAAGCCGGTCTGGCGCCTGATGAGGAGCACCCCGAGGGCCAGAAGTGGGGGATGCCCACCTACGATTTCGCGAAACAGAAAAAGAACGGGTTCCGGGTCTGGCGCCAGCGCATCGCGTGGATGGCTCGGTATTTTGACATCATCCGTATCGGTCATTTCCGTGCAATGGACACCTACTGGCGGATTCCGGCAGGAAAACCGGCCAGAGACGGCAAGTGGATCCTGGGCCCCCGCGGACCGCTCATGGAAGCCATCCTTGAATCCGCAGACGGCCGTGAGATCGTGGCGGAAGACCTGGGGATGCCAAGACCCGAAGTGGCGGAGCTGCGGGACAGCTACAATGTGCAGGGCATGGATGTCCTCCAGTACCGGATGGATACCAAGGCACTGAAAAAACCGGACAAGCCCAACAGTTTCCTGTACACAGGCAACCACGACAATGCCACGCTCGAGGAACAGTATTCGGGATTTGACCAGAACAGGCGGATCGGACTGCGCCGTTTCTTCAAAAAACGCGGCTACAACCTCCGGGCTTTCCATGACATGGTCTGCAAATATGTCCTGGATTCAGAGGCCGAAACGGTGATCCTGCCCATTCAGGACATCTGCGGGTACAAAGGGAAAACCAGGGTGAATGTACCGGGGTCCGACGATCCCGAGAACTGGACCTGGAAACTGAAGGACTTCAAGACCTTCCCCCAGGACCTGATGAAAATGAAACCATGGATCGAAGAATCCGGGCGGCTGCCAGAGTAAAGGCAGCCGCCTTTTTCGCGGGAAGACAGCAAATGGACGCGGAAACCGGCCGTAACCGCATTCAGCCCCCTGCCCCGGGCACCCGGGGCGGAATTACTGCAGCTGCTCTATATAATGGAGACAGGAAGAGAGAAGCTTCCTGTCAAGGAGGTCGTATCAATGACATCGAATCTTACCGCCGGTACACGCATCGGCTATATCCTCATGGGCATCATTTCCTGCGTTGCAGGTGTCTGGATGTTCCTGTACCCCGGCCTGAACACACCGACCCTGGGCATGGTCCTGGGTGCCATGTTCGTGGGCTACGGCATCGTGGAAATCATTTCTTATTTTTCCTCCGGTGCCTTCCGTTCCATTTTCCGCTACAGCCTGATCATGGGCATTGTCCTGATCGTGCTTGGCATCGTGATGTTCACCAACCTTGTGGGGACGATGAACTTCCTCGGCATTCTCCTGGGAGTTGTCCTGCTGATCGGCGCCGGCCTGCGGATCTGGTTCTCCTTTGAAGCGAAAGCCATTGGCGTGTCCAGCTGGTGGGCCATTCTGATCCTGGGTATCCTGCAGCTTGTCGTTGCCTGCATGTTCCTCTTCAACCCCAGCCAGAGCGGAGAACTGCTTACGGTATACGTCGGAGCGCTGTTCCTTTCCCAGGGCCTGATGGATCTCTCCATTGGCATCTTCGCCGCATAGCCGGCAAAACCACTTCCCATACAACCAGACCTGCTGGACTCTCCGGCAGGTTTTTTGTGCGACGGGCCGATGATGGCCGGGAGGGGCAGGAAAGAAGAGGCAATCGGGATTCGCGAGAGGGGTATTTGCATTAATTGGCAGGAAGAATAAATAAAATGCAAAAAAGTGCAGAAAAGGGGTTGCACTTCTGTGTGGGTGTGGTATTATAAGTGAGCCGCAAGTGATTTGGATAAATCAACAGTCCGCAACACAGAAAAGAATAAAAAGTTCAAAAAATGTGTTGACAGACTCTTGCGGATGAGTTAAGATATAAGAGTGCTGAGGGGTACAGGCGGGCTTGACAGCCGGACCGCCCATTCAGTATCTTTGAAAAGCTTGTGACTTCATCAGAAGCGCAGGCGATGGAAGCATCTGTCATGGGTGCTGACGCTCTTTGAAAACCGGACAGGAAAAACGAAGTAAATACAAGACGATACAACGTCGATTCTTTGAACCTGAAAAACAATCATGAACACAAGACGCAAAGCGTCTGAG
>Ga0209694_1000681_pt1 | contig 49055 bp, 58 predicted proteins | sample GluameincwithD2O_FD_187499 | JGI IMG/M metagenome (GOLD analysis project Ga0209694, IMG submission 187499) | Mouse cecum microbial communities from Vienna, Austria - Glucosamine amended microcosms incubated with D2O (SPAdes) (version 2) | ecosystem: Host-associated > Mammals > Digestive system >... | reverse complement strand
GTTGTAAGAAGGGGAACGGCACCACCACCAAACCGCCGAACCGGTGTTCGTATGATTATAAGCAATCCTGGAGTTGCCAGCTTTGAAATAATCATACTGCTGTTGATAATTTTGTTCGGCGCTATTTGCATAGCTTCTGGTTCCGAACACTTCAAATTCTGCCAGAAGGAAAAGATAATCCGTGGTGGCGGTGACAGAAGAAGCGTTGTTTTGGTTATTGCCGGTGTTGTCGGTGTATTTGGTAGTGGTTTTCAGGTTGTTCCGCAAATCAGCCGGTAACGCCGCCATCAGACTGTTGGCCGGGGGATTGGCGGGGCTTCCGCTGTTGCCCAAAACATCCTTCCGCATATAGCTTGCGTTCCAGCCACCGGCGTTGCTGTTGCTCTTGTTCATACGGAAACCGGCATCCGTCCCGGTGTTGTTATACTTGCTGTCACACAAGGCCACGTCTTTTCCGCTGATCTTACCAATCAGGAAATGAATACGGTTGCCGCCTTCCCTTGTGGCGTTGTGGTTGAACCCGATAATGAAGGCGTTCACAGTCAGGTTGGAGAAAGTGAAGCCTTGCACCATGCCATTCAAAATGAGGGACTTGCTATCACCCACGGCCCAATAGTTGGCCCCGGTTCCAGCGTCAGACGCTTCCTTCACCGTGGCCCAACTGTTACTGTTCAGGGTCTTGGTGGGCAAAGTCACCGTTACGGAACACGTTTTGTTGGCGGGGGCGTTGTAGTTGGCTCCTTCACCCACGCTGACAGTGATCGTGGCCGATCCTGCGGCCTTTCCGGTCACAGTAATGATATTCCCCGACACGCTCACAGAAGCCACGCTGGGGGCGCTGGAAACGGCGGAAATGGCCCCATTCCCGGCCCGTGTTGCCGTGATCGTGCTGGACAGTGTGGCGGCGCTCAAAGTCATAGAAGTTTTATTCAGGGTCAGGCTTCCCGCCGCCTTGCTGATTATCCAGTTGACCGTTTTTGCCGTAGTGCTTCCATCCGGCCATTGGTAGTTCGGGCCGGTAGTGAAGGTGGCCGGATATGTACCGGCATCGGTTCCGGTGGTTGTTCCGCCAATGCTCATTTTGGCGGTATCATATCCGCTCCAAGTGGGGCTTTGCGCCTGTCCGGTATAGGCCGGATTTCCGCTTTGAGTGGGCACGGCCACGGTAGCCCGTCCAATCGTCCAAGGAACCGTCTTGGGGGTTTTCGTGCCATCCGCCCAAGTATAGCCTTCTTTCAAGGTGAAAATAGCGTTGTAGGTTCCAGCATCCGTTCCGCTGGTTTGGCCGCTGATTTCCAAGGTAGACGGGTTGAAGCTGTTCCAGGAAGGGGTCAGAACGCCGCCTGTATAGGTCAAGGTTCCGTTTTGCGTGGGCACCACGTCCACCGTAAAGGCGATCTTGGAAATAGCTTCAGCGGCCTTGTCAGCGGCTTCTTGGGCATTTTTTACCGCTTGCCGAATATCGGCATGGGCTTGTTCATCCTCATTATGGGCGGAAACAGCACCGGCCCCGCCGCCAGCGGATTTCCAATTCCCTTCATCGTCTTTCACCTGAAGTTCATCATTGTTGAACCGCAACCCATGAACCCCTTCAGCATCGGTGACAGAAGTGGAAATGTGCCCCTTGCCGCCGCCTTCACCCATACCAATGAAAAGTTCAATTTCACTGATCTGTTCCTGCAAATACTGAATATCGCCAATCGTGGCGATAGCGGCGGGGTTTACTTCCAAATTCACCTGATCGGCGTTGCCAACCGTGGTGACAAGCTGGATATAGGCCCCGGAAACCGTGATCCCGTTATAGGGCGGCATATAACAGTTCCCGGACAGTTCCACACAGGCGGCATACAGGATTTCCCCATCATCGGGATCACGGGCATACAAGCCCAAAACCCTCATGTGATAGCCCACAGTCAACTTCATGTTGCTGAAGGCGGTTTCCACCTTGACTGCCACTTCATTTGTCCGGGACTTGCGGGAAACTTCCGCTTCCTGCATGATCCCGTTCAGGCTGTCCAGGCTTTCCAGTTCTTCCACCTGATATTCCGCATCAGAAGCGGCAACCTTGGTGAAGTCAATGTCCGTGGCCGTGCCCGCAAGCATTTTGGCGATCAGGGCTTGGCCCTTTTTGGTCACTACCAGCTTAGAAAATTCAGCCAACTTTGTTCAGTCCTTTCATTCATCATTTACCCCAATGAAATCCGCCGTAGCAACACCGGCCCCAATGGAACCGGCCCCGTTTATCGTGAAATGTTCATTGAAGTCATTGGTAATCACCACCGTTGCGCTGTTCACAGTTCCGCCGCCTTGACGGGCTGAACCCTTGACCGTGTGAACCTCTTGACTGTCATTTGTGATAAACAAGGTTTCCACGCCGGGGGCCGTGCCGCCAATCATGGCCGTTCCCTGGATAACAGGGCGTTCCCGCCAATCGTTGGTGATAAAGAAAAATTCCGCCACGCATACCCCACAGGCAATAGGGATAAGCCCTTCAGCGGAACAGGTCAATTTGTTCCCGGCGTTAATCGCAATATTCATGGGAACAATGTTGTTAATCAGGTATTCCAGCCCTTCAATTTGACCGCTTGCGCCCCAATGAGTGGTGATCGATAAAAAATAGGTTCCGGGTTCAAGGGTCAGTTCAAAGGGTTCACCATCGGAAATGGCTGTCAGCATTTGGGCCAGAACCCGGATCGTATAGGGAACAAAATTGTTCAGCTTTGCTTTGATCCGTGCCCTTCTGGTTTCCAGGGTGTCAGTTCCCTTTGGGAAAATCTTCAGCATCTTTTCCCATCGGCTCAAACCATAGTCTAAAGCCGTGTCAACAAACTGATTGACAAAAACTTCTTCTTGTGCGTCCCACGCCAATTCAAATTCCGGTTGTTCCCCGGTAGTGATCCCTTGATATTCCCGAAATTCCCGGACTTGATAGGGCAAGTAGTTGATCAGCTTTCTTTCCATTCCTTCACCCCTTATGCCCCGGCAATCGTGGCCGTTTCCGCTGTCATGGCTCCAAGGATCGGAATGGTGTCAATCGGCAAATTATAATTTGCCGCCACCCCATTGATTTTGGTGTTGGCAACATCTAAAATCCCCGGAACATTTAACAGGCGGCTTTCAAGCTGACTAACCCGGACAATCAGGGCTTCTTCCTGATCCGCCCACCCCTGGGCCATTTCCAGGAAGTAGCCGTTGACGGCTTCTTCAGCGTAGGGCTTCACATCGTCCCATGTCCACCCCCGCTGATAGTACAGGGAAAACGCCAAATCCAGCGTTTCCGGGGCCACAGGGAACACCTTCACCACATGGCCGATAGGTGCAATACCCACCCCTTCCCCGGCGTTCTGCGTGGGGTCTATGGCCGTCTGAACGGTATTAACCAGGGTGTCAGACGGAGTGGAAAAAGTGCTGTCAATGATCACCAGCTTGACGGTGCCGCCAACGGTCAAAAGGCTGTTCTTTCCGGCGTGGTAAACCACTTGTAACCACGTCAAAATATTGGGGGGAACGCCGGTCAAGGAATCCAGCCATTCCCCGGCTTCTTCCGGGGGCATCAGTTCAGAAGGGGCAATATCGCTATTCCATGCCCTGTATACCTTCACGCCGCCCACGCCGGGGATAGCGTTCACCTTTTGTAAGTAGTCCGCCCGATTGCCGCCGAACGCCTGAAGGTTCAGCCCGTCAAAATACCGTTGCCGGAAAACCTCTGTATCTTCTTCATCTTCGCCGGGAATCAGGCGGGCCGTGATTTGGCACGTTTCCAACCCTTCTATGTATTCAATAGGGATCACGGTTGCCCCGTATTCATTCCCGGCTTCCCCAAGGGTTTCACAGGTGATTTCATACACCCCGCCGCCAACCTCTTTGGAAACATAATAGTTCAGTTCCCCGATGGAAAACCGTTCCCCCATGGGAAGGGAAAGATCAGCCGGGGTGATCGTCATTTCCAACACGGCGGGGGTGGCCGGGGTGGGAGAAAGGCCCCTTTCCTTTGCCCGCAAAATCAGATATTCCCGGCTTGCGGTATCGGCAAAGGTTTCCTGAAGGATGTTGTCAAGGGCAATATACAGGTTTTGAAGTTCCACGGCGGCGGGCGCTTCAGCCAGAAATAGAAGGGAACCTTCCCGGCTGTCCAGGTTTTTGTTATGGGTCAGCGCCCGTTCCATCATCCGTTTGATCAGCCCATCATAGGTGATATGTTCATACATCAGATTTCCACTGCCTTTTCCACATTGATATTGCCAAAAATGCTGATCACGGTGAAGGTGGTCAACACCTTCCGTTTGTTCAGTTCAAATTCAAAGTTTTCAACCGCCGTGATCCTATCATCTTGAAGAAGAGCTTCCCTGATCCGGCGTTCGATTTCAGGAATACAATATTCCGGGTCTTTGCCAATCAGGTTTTGCAATTCCACGCCGTAATCCCAAGAGAAAATCAACCATTGATAGCGTTCAGTGGTCAGGATCAGGAACACGGCCTGTTCTACGGCCTGGATTTGGTCAATGGTGCCGGTGATTGTTTTCCAATCGTGATCCATTTTCAGGGTTCGGCTTGGAAGCGTGGTGAAAACAAAATCTTGCCGTAGATCGTCCCCGTTTTGCGGGATCATAGCCATTCCCCCTTCAGTTCAGGAATCGGCTTGATCCGGTCAAGCACCACAAACCGCTTGCCGCCTTGCACCCGTCCCAAAACCACTTCATCCCCCACGATCAGGGCGTTGTGGACTTTGAACTTTTTCTTCCCCTTGTATTCGTGGTTATGGGACGCGAACGCCGGATCACCGGAACCACCGGCCCGGTTTTCCGTGATATGGCTCACCGTCATATCAACTTCAAAATCAGTGACGTTTCGGGTCAGGATCAGCATTTTTTCCGTGTAAATGGATTTTGCGCTAACCTGGATTTTCAGGGGGGACACAGAAATCACCTTCCCGAACAGGTATTGAACCGGCTTGGTGGCTTCCACAGCTTCCACGGCGGCTTGCTTTACAAGTTCAACAGCGTTAGGCAACAAATTCACCCCCAACCAATGTTAAATCCATCATGTTTTCATCTTCCTTGAATGTGAAAACCACCTTTTCCGCCATCAAATATTGATTGGCGATAATGTCACCTAAGTTCAAGGAAACCATGACAGCAGAACCCGCCCGAATATCCGGGCGGGCAAAAGCGTTTTTGATTGTCAGCTTGCGGGTTTTACGGTCATAATGGGCCAGCATGGCTTCCGCCTTTGCGGCGGCTCCCGTTGCGGTCTGAATTTCTTCAAAATACTGAAGAACACCCCATTGGTTGATCTTCTCCCCGTCCTGGGCCACATACAGTTCCCGCTTGCCGGTCTTTTCATTGTTGAAGGCCAGCTTGATCTTGTTATAGGTGGCATCGTCAATGCTGGAAGAATAGCTGAAGTTTTCCGCCGCTTCCATGTCAATCAGAAGGTTGGTTTTCATGGAATTTATGTCTTTCAGTGTCAGGCTTCCAACATCATCATACAGGACATATAGCTTCCCGGTGTTCAACAGGGTTTCGTCAAGGGCGTTCTGGATCATGTCGAATAGGGTTTGGTTTTCTTCCACCACGGTTTCCATGGTGTAGCCGGTATCTTCCACGGTTCCAAGGTTCAACCGAAAATCCGTGGCGATCCGCTTTAGAAGATCGGAAGCCTTCAGCCCTTCTTCCGTGATCGTGTCCTTGTTCTTCAGATAGCGCAGTTGGTCATAGGCCGTCACATCAATGGTGCCGTCCTTATCCCGGCTTTTGATGAACACGAACCCATAGAACATGGGGGTTCCGTCCAGGGTCAGCTTTACGGGATCACCTTCCTGGAAGTTCAGCTTGGAATCCTTCACAACGGTGAAGGTCAGCTTGCCGGGGGTGCCCTTTCGCTCCAAAGTCAGCTTTGCGCCTTCTACCACGGCGGGATATTGAATTGTTGAACCGTGTTGAATCAAGATTTCAGCGCCCAAAGGAACACCCCCTTCAGTCAGGGCATGGTTAGAGATTGGCCGGAATAAATCAGGTTGGGGTTCTTGATTTTATCCTTGTTCAGTTCATAGATTTCTTTCCAGCGGGAACCGTCCCCCAACTGCTTCTTTGCGATATTCCACAAGCAATCCCCGGATTTCACGGTGTAGTTCGCCGCTTTGGGGGCGCTGGTTGTTTCCCGTGGGGGTTCTTGTACCGTGGCGGTGGCCGGTTGGGACGGGGCCGAGGAAGGGGTGATCTGAACCGTTTTAGTGCCAAAGGCCCGGTATTGTTTCAGCTTGACCGAAACGGTCAGATCAAAGCCTTCTTTGGCATCGTCCGTAATTTGGTAATCTTCCAGGCCAACGGTCAGATTGGAATAGAACAGGGCCACCCCGTCCGGGCGGCTCCTGTTCAAAATCCATTGAAACGGGGTCTTGCTTTGCTTCAGCCGTTCAAACAGGCTCAAATAATAATCGGCGCTTTGTGCGCCGCCGTTGGTGAACGGATAGGGAACTTGGGGAAGAACCACGTCAAAGGAAACGTCTGTCAGCTTTGCTTCCTTCAGGATGTTGATTTCTTCCCCGCTGATCAGGGTCAGGGTCTTGTTCTGATTGTTGATTTTCACCTTCACTTTGGAAGGGGTAATGGGCATTAAAGCCCCGGCAATGTACATTTTGTAAGCCATTATTCATGTACCCCTTCCGCCGAAACATCCAGCTTTTCCGCAAAGTCGAAACAGAAGGCTTCCATAACCCCATCAAGGTCAGTGTCCTTGGAAATGTGGTTTTCATTGTGCTGTTCCACTTTGATTTCCGCCGTGGTGTAACGGTTGATTGCTTCCCGTTCGGCAATATCTTTCATCCACGCCAAATCTTCATCCATATAGTCCAGCGTGTCAGCGGCGGCGGCAGTATTGGCGGCGGTGTCCCCGGTGTTGCCATATACCCCATCCAGGGTGTTTCCAAGATTAAAAGCGTCCAGGGAATCCAGGCCCATTTCATCCAGGGTGGGGGTCTTGAACAATCCGCCGATGGTATCTTCAATTCCTTCACCGAATTTGTACCCAAGATCAAAGGCTTGCCCGTACTCGAACCGGCCCAACTTCATATCATCGGCGTTCATTTTCTCCATGACTTCTTCACCCTTGCCAAAGGTTTCATCAACCCATCCACCAAGGGAATCACGCCAGCCTTGAACCGCCCCGGCCAAATTGGAACCGAAAATGGCATCAATGGCACCGGCCAAAGTTTGAAGTACACCAAGAACCGTGTCCGCCAAATCAAAGAACAGGCGGGCCACGGCTCCAACGGGATCAGTGAATACGTTTCCGATGAAGTTTGCCACGGTGGCAACCAAATTGTAGATCAGCACGAACACGTCAACGGCGATATTCCACAGGGCCACGAACAGGTTCCCGATGAAGGCAAGCGCCGCCATAAATGCGCCGCAAATTATACCGGTGGCGGAAACGCTGGTTCCGGCAAATTTGTTGACCGCCGCCACGGCGGCATAGAACACGGCCACCAGGGCAATCACCAGCATGACGATCCACATAATGGGACAAGCGTACAGGGCCGCATTTAGGCCATATTGGGCCGATGTTTCGGCAAAGGTGGCCCCCGTTGCCATCATAGTTGAAGCGGCCTTTACCTGTTCGGCAAAGGCGTGGGCATGAAGTAAAGCCGTGGAAATTCCGGTGATTGTGTTCACGGCCAGTTGTGCCCCATAGTAAACCAACAGCGCCGCCGCAACCCCGCCAATAATCGGGCCAATCCAGCCCCAATTATCCACGATAACAGAAGCCACATTCAGGGCGGCTTCTGCAATCCAGGTCAGCACAATGATCAACCCGGAAACGCCATCAGAAAACACCGTCAAAAGTTGTTCAATTTGGGGGAAATGTCGTTCAAATACGTCAAAAAATTGCAAGGCGGCGGGGTAAACCCGGTTTCCCAACACTTCCCGCAAATCACCAAAGCGGTTCTGGAATTGAATGATTTTCCCTTCAGGGGTGTTGGACATGGCTTCATACAGGCCATCCCAACTTTCCGCAATAATGCTATTGATCACCGTTGCCGCCCGCATATCTTCCGACATGGATTGATAATCTTCACCCAAGGCTTCCACATATTGGGCGTGGGTGGCGGTGCCTTCAATCACGGCTTTTTGGGCATCCGTGAATTCAAAGCCCTTCTTGGTCATAGCGTCATAGGCACCGGTCATGATCTTACCAAGATTGGTGGCATAGTCCACCATGGCGGTTGCATCAATGGCCCCGCCCCCGGTCATGCCCATGGCGTAATTGGAAAGGGTGTCCATCATGGACATAATGGCTTCAGCGTCCGAAAAGTAGGTGGCGAATTCAGCGGCACCGGCAATCATGGCTTCATCACCGTAAATGCCCCGGCCCTGAATTTCAGACGCTTTGGCGGTGATAGCGTCATAGGCGCTGATTGCTTGGGAATTGTCCACGGCTACATTGGCGGTGATCGTGTTCCCGTCCACGGCGTTGATGAAATCATCATAGGCCGCAACCGCCCCGCCCGTGTTCAGGGCCAGGGTGGCTTCCAGTTTCCCCGGCTGATCCGGCCCATTCAAAACAAGGGTGTTCTGAATGGTGTTCCCGTCCGTCCGGTTAGCCCAATCGTCATATTCCATGGCGGCTTGCATGGCTTCCCCATTGTCCAGGTTCAAGGCCGTGTCAATGGCCGAACCGTCAAGCCTATTGGAAACCCGGTTGAACCGGTTCAAGGCGTTTATAGCATTGGAAGTGTCAACAGTGACTTGGGGACTGTTCAACGCTTCCAAATTATTTTCAAGATTATTCAGGGTTTTTACTGCATCCCCGGTGTCAACTGTGACGGGGATTTCAATATCTTCAACACCCATGTTCGCCAAAACCGCTTTTAGCTGGTTTTCGGCGTTGCGTTGGGTGTCGGCCAGCTTCATATTTTCTTGCGCCCATCCAAGGGCCGATTTCACCCCGGCGATACTCACCACGGTTGCCAAAATGCCCTTCAGCTTGCTTCCCAAAGAATCAGCGGCGTTGGCTCCTTCCCGAACACTACCGTTGAACTGATCCTGGGCCTGTTCGGCTTCCCGGATATTCTGTTCCATCTGATCCAGTTGACTTCCGGCCCTTGCCAATTCTTCACGGGCTTCCTGAATGGCGGAAGTGTCGATCACGTTCCCGGAAGCGTCTTGAACCGCTTCAAAACTATTCAGAACAATGTTCAAGGCCGTGTGAATGTTCTTCAGGGGGCCGCTCATTCCGTCATACAGGGACAGGGCGCTTTTAATCGTAGCCATAGGATCACCACCTTAAAAATCCGCCTTGCGGCGGAAGGGTCAGTGTTTCCGGCCCTTCCGCCCGCCACGGCGGTTTTTGCGTTCAAGTTCTTTCGCCTTCTGCTTTTCATGCTCCACCCGTTCATCAATGGCGGCGATCACAAAAGCCCGCTCCTTCCGGGGCAAGGCGAAAAATTCATGGGGTAAAATGTGAAGTTCGTGAAGGCAATAGTAACAGATGTTTGCTTCCCCATCACCTTCACGAATTAGTTTTTTGCTTCGTCAACCTCATCCTGAAGGATGGTGTCAAACCCGCAAACTTCTTGCACCTTGGAAACGTATTCGGCGTATTCGCCGGGGGTCAGCATGGCCTTCAGAAGTGCTTCCCCGCCCATGACGTGATAGCTGTTCTGAAGATCGGCGTTGTTCAGGTCAGGGAACACCGTACAGGCCACGGCCAGCTTCCCAAGGTACATATCATAGTCGGTTTCCCGCTGATACTGATTCTTCTTGCCGGGGACGGGAACCCGCTTGGCGCAGGACTTCCGCAAGGCTTCATCTTCCGTGGCGGAAATGGTCTTGATCTCCCACAGCATGGGCTTCTTCTTTTCGTCCAGGAACCGGGGGGAAGCGGGGAACTTGATGTGATCCACCGTCAAGGCGTTTTCCGCCAAAAATGCGGACAGGGTGTTACTCATTGTTGAATTCCTCCTGTTTGTTGAAAGTTAATATTCAACCCCCGCCCACGTTCAGCGGGCGGGGGCTGGTGTCCGGTTAAACCATGCCATCCAAGTGATTAAACACTTCCGGCATCTCGAAATCCTCAAAGGTGAAGTCCATATCTTCATCCAGATATTCAGCGTCAGCGTCAAACTTTGCCAGAAGGGCGCTGTCGATGTTGCAATCCTTCAGAATGACGGTTTGCCGTCCAGCGGCAGACGTGGGATCTTCGTTGGTGATCTGAATGTCGAAATACACGTCCACGCCGGTGTTCTTGTACCGCTCCATCATTTGGCGGAAAATGGACGTGTTATAGTGGAAGGTGGCGGAACCGGTGCCCTTCCAGCCGGTGGCCTTGTTGCCCTTGCCGGTCTTGCCCAAAATGGGAACTTCCGTCTTGTTCTTCTCGAAATGGGCTTCCAGGTTGATAGCCTGCATGAAGTTATACCGCACATCGTCAATGGTGACGAAACACTCCGCAAGGGCCGCAAAGACGGAATCCTTGGGGTGCATGATCGGCGTTCCATTCCAGTTCAAGGTTTATTCCCTCCCTTCTTACTGAACCCAAACAACCATGTAAAGCTGTTCCATGGCGTTGATCGGGGAAACGTAGTCCGTAACGGCAACGGCCTTTTTGGTGTCACCCTTTTCAACCGTCACGTCCTCCGGGCTGAAGTTCTCAATGGCCCGGATAGACTGAAGCTGCTGGTGGTGCTTTACAATGTCGTTCCACAGGCTGATCCGTCCGGGCGCATCATTGGGAACCTTGCCAATATACTTCTTGCCGAACAGAACGGCAATATCATTGGCGATCTGATCCAGAACCCGGATCGTCTGGTTGCTGGAAAAGTCCCCGGATTTTTCGTCCGTGATGGAAATGAAGCTGTTAATGTCGGTCAGGACATTCACCTTTTCATCTACCATGTGGAACATGAAGGAACCTTCCTTGATCCCGTTTTCCAGTTCCGTCTGACTATACCGGGTGTCGATGGTGTATTCCCCATCATAGTTCTTGTTCGTGGCGGACTTGTTCACGGCGGTTCCGGCCACCACGCCCGTCACCCACGGGATCAGGGCGGCGGTTTCTTCATCCTCACCGTCCAGGCCGTTCTTGACGCTCACAACGCCTTCATAGTCCGCAAGGTGGTTAGATACCACCACCTGGAACTTCTTGCCCACATCGTCCCGCATACGCTTACAGAAGGCCGCATACAGGCCCTTGATAATGGGATCGGTGGACATACACCCCATGGCGTTGAAGTTGTAGCCTTCCGCCTGATCAAGATAGAACTGGTGGGCCGCATCTTCCACGGCTCCATCCTCACCACCGGTCAGGGGCATGGAAGCGGTCAGGGCCAAAGTGCCGCCCTCATTCCACACCACGAAATCATTGTCCTTCAGATCGGTGATGGTAGAAACCTTCTCTTGCCGGTCAACGGGCACGATCCCAAGGTAGGTGGAAACGTCATACACGGGGTTTTCGTCCGTGTATTCTTCCGCCGCTTCAATCACGATCCGCACATCGTTCCCCCGCACACCGGGATATTTGGCGGTAGCAATCGGGGTGGGAGTTTCCCCCGGCCCCAAGGTGCAAACGGCCTTTTTGCCGTCCATGTTCAGGCGGTAGAAGTGAACGGTTTTCGCCGTCTTGAAAATCTCCCGCATGGGCAAAAGTTCCGGGGCGGTGTAGGCGTAGCCGAAAATTTTCTGACTGTTCTTGATGAAGTCGGCCAACTCCACCGTGAACATCTTCCCTTCAGGCCCCCAACTCATAGGAAGGGCAATCGTGGCATAGCCACGATCAGACAGGGTGGCGCTTGCGTAGGGGACGGAAATGAAATTGATATAAGCGCCGGGAAGAATTTTGTTCTGCACCAGGAAGGTGCCGCCACCAAGGGCCATTAGTTATTCACCTTGCCTTTCTTCCCTTTCGGGGTCATAAAGTCCCGGATCACGGCTTCCACCTGATCCATGGTGTACCGCTGGTTTTCATTCAGCTTGACCGTCAGAAGATCACGGCGGGTACTGAACTTCTTAAAGGTCAAAATCTGTTCCTTGCTATACGTCACCGGGGCCTTCTGTTCGGTGCCTTCAGCAGCCTTTTTAGTAGCCATCAAATCACCCTTTCTTTGTGTGTTGGTCGATCTCCAAGGTTTCCATGGTGGGAAGTTCCTTGGGAATGTTTACGATCATGTTGTAGTTCACGAAAAAATGAAGAACGCCTTCCACCACTTCATAGCTGATAGACGTGCCCCGTAACATATCCCCGTTGGGAAGGGTGATATATCGCAACCCAAACATCAGGTATTCGGCCACGTTGTACAGTTCTTCATTGGTGCCGCCGTCCTTGGGGAAATAGTGAATATCAAACGGGTTCCGCCAAATGGCCCGATCCCCAAGAAGGGGTTTCTGTTCAGGCTTCAGCGTGGCAATAAAAAAACAAGGTTCTGTAAAACCTTGCTTCACATCGTTTTTGTAAACCCTGAATTCACTTCCAAAGGTGGTGCCCAACGCCTTTGCAATTCCCGTGATAATGTCATTCAGCATCAGAACACCCCCTTCAACAGCGTGTAAAGTTTCTGTTCCAGAAGGGCCGGAAGCTGGGCTTCCAATTCCTGTTCGGAAATGGTCAGCATGAAGCGCCCTTTCACCCAACTTGCCTTTAGGCTTTTGCCCAAGGCGGGGACGTAGCGCCCCGGTCTTTGACGGTGGCCGAATTCAACGTAGGACGCATATTCCGTGGCGTTCACCACGGTCACAATGTAGGTGTTGCCCACCTTTTCCACCGGGAGAATCACCCACGCATCCCGCAAGGTGCCCCCGGTATACCCGGCCCAATACTGTTGGTATATGGCGCTTTCCCGGCTTGCAAACTTGCGCTTCTTGCCGCTTGCGCCAATCACGGTGACGGTGCTTTTTTTGTTGTCGTAAATGTCTTTAGGCACTACCCCAACAGGAGTGCGCTTTTTGACTTTCTCCAACAGACGGCCCGCAATATCGGCGGCGGCTTCCCGGCAAAACCGGTCAAAATCCACCTGTTCCAGTTTGGCAAGCCGTTCTTCCAAGTCCTTCAGGGCTTGAAAATCAGCTTTGCCCCAACGCCGCCCCATCAGGCCCACCCATTCCACAGGGCCAGGGTGATTTCCTGGTGGTTGGTGAACACCCCGGCTTCCCCGCTTTGGGAATAGGTGAATTCCCGTTCAAGTTCATTGAAACGGTGAACCACGATTTTACAACCGGGCGGGATCACCACATCCGGGGACAGAAACAGCTTCACGCCTTGGGCCACGGTGGCAACGTGGTTTTCATCGGTGGTGGTCAGGTTTTCAAAGGACAGCTTGCATGGCTGATCTTCCAGAAGCGGCACTTCCTGAAAGTCAGTCAGGTTGGTGTCAGGATCGGTGACTTCCTGTTTAACATAAAAAGAACACCGATCCTTCCACAACCGTTCCAGGGCCTTCCGGTGGGCGTTCACCACACCAACCGCCTATAACGGATGAATTCACGGGTTCTGTCACGGGTCAACCGGGAAATCAGCACTTCCAACCGCTGTTCCGGTGTCAGGCTCCCTTCACCCACGGCAAAAACCGTGTTGGTGTCACCTTCCTGGATTTGCTTAATTGCCGCTTCAAAATCCAGGCCGTTCATGTCAAGCTGTCCGGCGTTCTTCTTAAAGGTCAGATATTCCCCAACCACCAATTCCACAGATACCCAATGCAAGCCTTCCGGGATTTCCTGTTGGTTGGTTTCATTTTTCACCCGTTCGGTCACGCTGTTGATCAAATAGGGAAGGAACGGATCATCCCCGGCCCCGGCAACGCCCAAGGCTTCCAGAAAAGCAACCGCATCTTCCAACATGGGCGTTCACCCACCTTTCTTATTCGCCGCCCTGATCTTCTTCAGGGGTGGGCAACGGCTCCACGGCCCGGATAGCGGCCAGGATTTTCCCCTTGTTATTGGTAACCCCGGTCAGGTCGATCCCGTGATCCTGGGCATAGGCGATCAGTTCCTTGTTGGTCATACCGGCCAGGGGGTCAGGATCAGCGGCGGGGGCTTTCCCCTCCACCGTGTAACCCTGTTTCTTCAGGTATTCGGCATCATCAGCGTTGTCGGTGTAGCCAACGCCGTTGCGGAAATTGACAATGCACTTCCCGCCCCGGTACACGGCCCCAAACCTCTGTTTTCCCATGATCTTGAACATTATTGAAGCCTCCCTTACGGCTCAACACTTGCGCCGCTGTCCTTCAGGCCGGTAATAGAACCGTGAAGGAAGGCGGGGCCGTGATCCAGGCCGATTTCACCATAAATCTGCTTGCGGTCAGAAGCGCCCACCTTTGCCAAATCTTCCAGGAACAAAACGCCCTTGCCGGGAACGTCCTGGAACACAGGCGCACAGGCGGACACGTCAAACAGGCCGATGGAACCGGGCTTCATAAACGGGTTGTAGCAGATACCCATTTCAAAGAAGTCACTTTCCAACTTCTGAATGTTCATACCGCCCACGGTGCGGGTCTGGGGGGTGTTGTAACCCACCTGCTTTTCATACAGGGTGGTGATCCGCTGTTTCTGTTCGGAACCACAGAACAGAACCATGTTCCCGAAAAAGGCCCCGGCATCCGCCATAGCCTTGAAGAACTGCTTCAGCAGATCAACGGACAGTTCAGCGCCGCCAGCGTCAATGTGGGTGCCGGTGGAACAAAGTTCCATCATGCCACGGGTCTTGTTCGCTTCGTTCACGGCACTTGCTTCCGCATAGGTGCCGTTCAGGAAGGTGTGTTCCACGTCACGGGCGATCTTTTCCAGGCGGCGGGCGATCTGCCAATCCAGTTCAGAAGTGGGGTTGGCTTGCGCCCCGGCGGGGATCAGGCCGGACAGCTTGCCCCGGTTGGCCTGTTTGGCGTAGGTGATGGAAATGGTTTCGTGGAAAATCTGCGTCACGTTGTACTTCTGCTCACGGGCAATCGCCGTGGCGGTGGGGGCCGTTTCGGAAGCCTGTTCCGAAATCTCCGGCTGGGCGGGTTCGGGGAACTCATACAGTTGCCCGGTGATGAAGCGGTCATTATCAGTCTTGCGGCCCCCAGACAGCCCGCCGATCATGGACAGGAAGGGGGTTCGGGTGGGGGAAGCGGTGAACAGTTCCCCGGCGAAATTGGGCAGATTGAAAGTGTTGCCGGTTCCGGTTACGATGTCAGGCATAGTTAAACATCCTTTCTACATTGTGATTTTGTGGGTGGGGGATTAGTACAGTTCCACACCATCAGCGGCGGCTTCCCGTTTAATTGCCACGGCAAGGGCGGAATTCCCGGCCTTCCGGGCATCCGCCAACCGGGTTTCATAGGTGCCCGCTTTGGTGGTGGGGTTCACGCTGGTGCTTCCAGCGGGGGAAGCGCCGGAAATGGTGGTTGTCTGTTGGGCGGTATCATCAGCCTTAAAAAGAAAGCTGGTTCCTTCGGTCTTTGCCAGCTTGCCGATCTCATCCGCAAGGCCCCGGATCGTTCCATCATCGTCCAAGGTGGCCTTCTCCATGAAAGCCGTCAACAGGGGCTTGACGGTGGCGGGGTTAATGGCCTTGGCATCGGTCAGGGCCTTTTCCAAGGCGTTATCCATCTTGATTTTCTGGATTTCCTCGGCGTGGGCCTTGTCCTTGGCGGCGTTGTCGGCCTGAAGCTGGGTGATCTGTTCCTGAAGGGCGGCGGCATCGGCCCCGGACGTTTTCAGGGCGTTCAACTGCCCATCCCGCTCGGTGATCGTGGCCTTGGCGGTTTTCAATTCCTCGTTTACCTCATTGAACCGGGTCTTGGTCACAAAGGAACCGTTCAGGCCCTCCATAACCTTTGTTGCCTGTTCTTCTGTCAGGCCCATAGCCATCAAACTTTCTTTGGTCATGCTGGTTTACCTCCAATCAAATTTCCTGTTTTTCCGTGGGTAGGAACCACGATTTTGAACCGTTTACTTTTCCACCCACACGGTTCCAACGGGTGAAGGTGGTATGAAAAAACCACCACCGGCCAGGGCCGGGGTGGTCTATTCAACGATATTCTGTTCAGCGTTCTTCTTCAAACGCTCCATGTAGGCTTCAAATTCTTCCACCACTTCAGGCGGTGCCCCCGGCTTTAAGTGCCAGTTGTCGGTTTCCGGGACAAAGAATTCACTTGTAAAAAATCCAGGCATCGGCATTTATTTCTTCCATCCTTTCATCAGTTCGGTTAATTGCCGCCCAAATTCCGCCGCAACCGGGCGGGGGTTTGGACTGTCCAGCCATTCACAGAAACATTCCGCAAACCATTCTTGGGCATCTTGGGTGGCGTAGCCGGACACGGCGCTTCTTGCATCGGAAACCTTCAGCCCACAAGCCTTCATCACCCTGGGCCGCAAGTAGGCGGAAACCGTCTTTGGTTTCCAACCTTGCATCCCAACCAAGTGTTCCGTGTGGGAAAGAAAATCGTCAACGGCATGGCCGAATTCATGTGTAACCACAGAACGGAAGGTGGTGTTGGCCGGGTGGAAGCCCGCCGCAAGGTCATGTTCATACATCCGTGTGATCTTTTCAAAAGAACTGAAATAGCTGGTATTGATCCCAACCCCGCCACGGCCCAAACCAAAGGAACATTGGGCGTAACACCCACCGGACAGCTTGGAAGCGTTGATCGAATTCAGTTCACCAACAAAATCAGGCAACTTGGAAAAGAGATTGTCAACAGACTTGTAAACCTCTTTGGCAACATCCAGATCACAGCCTTGAAGGCTCAAAAGCTGGTTCCCATCGAATGGGGAACCATCGGGCAAGGTGGTTTTGTAGAACCACCCCTTTTCCCTCATAAGGGCTTCCACTTCTTCAACCGTGGTGCAATCATCCACAGTCTTTTCCGCCTTGGGCTTCATTGTAGCACCAACAGCGGCGGCGGTCAATCCGGCCTTGCTTCCACCGTCCACAAAGGTTTTCTTCCAGGTCTGATAATTCATGCTGGAAGGCACATAGTAGACTTCATTTTCAGCGTTCCGGGCGATCCGCTTTCCGTCCATATCCTCATAGTGGGGGCACGTTGTCCCCCGGCAATTCGGGTGGAAAGGTGGAACCGTCACGCCGGGTTCATATTGGGATAGGGGGATCACCGTTCCATCCAGGCCCCCGCAAAGGTCACAGGTGTGACGGTCAAGGGTTTCAAGGATTTCAATTTGTTCAATCCCCAAGTCTTTATATGTTTCCCGGCTTGCCTGGGCGTTGAAATAGGTGGTTTCAGTATGGGCCAACCTTCCGGCCTTATACCGGGACACACCGAACTTGTTCTTAATGTTGTCGGTAATCTTCTGAAGTCCGTCACCCCTCAAAAGCCCTTGGGTCAAGGTGCTTTGAACACCGGAAACCAGATTGGCCTTGTTTTCCCAACAGCGATCCCGGAAGGTCTTTCCGTCCGCCGTCCAGGGCCTTGAAAGTAAAGTTTCAAGTTTCTGCTGGTTCAGGGCGGTTATATCCCACCCCAACCCAAAGCCCTTCTGGATTTCAAAGGCGGTGTGGGTGTAGCCGTTGGAAACCACATCCTTCAACAGCTTATCCAGGCCGTCAAGCTGTCCGCCATACAGAAGTTCCATTTGCTGTTGAATTTGAAGCTGAATAGTTTCAAGGCGGCTGATATGGAACCGGGCGGAAGCGTTTTCCAGCTTCTTCAACCATTCCGGGGACAAATTGGCCTGTTCCCCAATCTTGATGTATTGATCCACCGTCCATCTAAATTCTTCCATTTGGCCGGTTGTCAACATCTTCCGGGCATCGGTCAAACTGATCCCATTATTGGTAGCAAAGCGCCCATACCACCGTTCCAGGTCAGCTTGAACGGTGCGTTCAGCGTCCCGGTATATGGTTTCAAGGTCGCTGATATAGGAATTAGCGTTCTGGTGGGCGGCATCGGCCAGAATGGAGAACCGGCCCCGCCAATAGTCAGCACTTTTTGACATGGGCCGATCCTCCCTTCAGCGTCTGTTTCTGCCCGTTTACGGGGTCGGTTAGAACAGAAAAAGCAACTTTTCCCCTGGTGACGCATACGGGAATCGAACCCGTGTTACCGCCGTGAAAGGGCGGTGTCTTAACCGCTTGACCAATGCGCCATATAAACGCCGGGGGTTGAAGGCAACCTTCAGGGGCCAGGAGTGAAAACCCCGCCCCGGCGTAGGAAGGGCGGGAACCTCCCCTTTAGTTCCCGCCCTGATCCCCGTTGTCCTTGTCGGAAGTGCCGGTGGCCGGTTTATTGGGGAAGGCCCCCATGTAATCAGCCATAGCTTCTTCCTTTTCCTTCTTCAGCCGTTCCAATTCGGTTTGAACGTCCTTTGTCCACGGGTGCTGTTCCACAATGGTTTCCGTGGACAGAATACCCATGGAATTCTGACAGTTGGTGATTGCTTCACTTTCATTGATCAGAATATCCCGGTTGAAGATCACGGTGACTTCTTCCTGTTCAAAGTCACCGGCTCCCTTGGTTTTCAAGTCCTGGATCACAAACCAAAGAAGCTGTTCAAAGGCGGCTTGAAATTCGGTTTCCATCCCGTTTGCGTCCAAGTCGATGTTGGAATACATGGATTGGATGTTCATTTGGTTGGGATTGCCGGACAACCGATCATCCTTTGCGTCATAGCCACGGGCGTTTTCAATCAGGGCCTTCTTGAACAGTTCCAGAATGGCCTTGTAATTGTCCGCCGTCACCACAACCGCCAAATCATCAACGCCGCCATTTTCCCGAACCTTCACCACGCCATAGGTGGCAAGGTTTTGACGGAATTCCCCAAGGTTTTCCCCATCGTAGTCCTTCAGGATCAGAATGGTGTTCCGGGGGTTTTCCTCCATGTTGTTTTCAAAATCGGACAACAGAAGGTTGATCCCGTCCTGAAGGGATTTCACACGCCGGATCAGGGGGATTTCTTTCTTGTTATATTTCCAGGCGATCAAGGGAAAGTGGTTCCAGTTGTAAGTTTCCACTTTGCCCCCGGTTTTGGCGGTGATATAGGGGGAATAGTCCCCCAATTCCACATCAGGAACCAAGGTGGAACCGTCCAGGATATAACGGTAAATGCCATCAGGCTTGAACAGTTCAACCCGCTTCACAATCTTTTTCGCCAATCCGTCCCAAACCTCTTGGAGATACAAACGGGCGGCGGCATCCAGGGTGGTGTGATCATCGTCCTTCCAAAAGGGAAGAATCTGATAGGCCGGGAAGCGCCGGAAGGCCAATTCCCCTTGTTCATCGTAGTAAACGAACAACCAGCCCTTCCCGCCGTTCAGGGCATCTTCACAGACATATTTCAGGACACGACGGAAATTCAGCGTGAACTTCTTGTTCAGGATTTTGACATATTCCTTGTTTTCACAACTAAAAGTGAAGGGCTTGCCCATCAGATAGTTGACCTTCTGATCCACCATGTTTGCATATTGGTTGTCAATCACCTGGGCATTAGGCAGATTTTCCAGCACCATCAACTTCCCATCAGGGCCAATAGCGGTGCGCTTCCGCTTCAGAATATCGTGATCCCCGGAATAGTAGCGTTCACCGGCCATCTGTTCCCGGCGTTCGGCGGATTTCTCCCACGCCACGATTTCACGGGCAAAGAATTCCAGTTCCGTCAAGCCCGCCCCGGCTCCCGCCCGAATAAGGCGATTGATCCGGGCGGTTTCAGTTTCCATGAAAAACGGCATCTGTTCAACCACCTTTCTATTGCTTCATAAAGTTGAACCCCTGAAAATACAGGGGTTCAACCGGCTTTTGTTACTAACGTGTTAATCAAAGCTGAATGTGGGGCCAACCAGAATATCTTCCAGGGCATACCGCATAGCGTCCATCAGGTGGTTGAAATCATCAATGGGGATGTTCAACCGCTTGCCGGTCTTGGTGTCCGTGTCCCAAGTGTAGTTTGAAATTTCAGTGATGAAGTTCACACATTTGGGGTGAATGATTATGTGATAGTCCTGAAGATAGTCAATCCCGTTATTCACGCTGTCCCGGCCCTTCCGTGATTCTCGAATATGGATCAGGCCCAAGGTATAAAGGCGGTCAATGCTCTTGGGTTCAGCACAATCCGCCCTGATCCGCTCTTTGGCATAACCGGCCCGCTTCACGGCATCGGCTATGTTTTCGTTACTCATACCGGTTTTATAGATTTCATCAAAAACCCAAATGGTTTTCGTGGCCTTGTCCACCAGCCCACAAAACAGGGCGGCGGGATCGTTGGTATAGCCGAAATCCAGGCCAAAGGCGGACTTGATACCGGGAACCTTCCTGATTTCCTCCACCGAAAAGGCCCGTTCTTCCCAATTCTCAAAAATCAGGCCGTCCACAATACCCCAATCACCCAAACCGGCCACCCGGTAACGGCGGGGGTTGTTTTTCTTCATGGTTTCAAACACCAGAAGATCAGCGGCATCCAGCCATTCATTACACAGATAGTTGGTTGTCAGGGCCAGAACTTGGGGATCAGGCCGGTCAAAGAAGCGGGCCTTCAACCAATGGTGTTCATTCCAGGGGTTGAAGGTCAGCGTGATTTGTTTGAACAGGCCGGTTTCCGGGGGAATAGCGCCACGGATTGATTCATCCAGCATATCAAAATCTTTTTCATTGCTGATTTCATACGCTTCTTCAATCCAGCACCAGCACAAATAACCGTGTTCAACGGTGATTGAAGTCACCTTCAAGGGATCATCCAGGCCCCGAAAATAAATCTTCTGCCCGGTGGGCTTGTAGGTCATTTCCAGGGGGCTTTCCTTGATCTCCCAATGGGCATCAGCTTCCAGTCGGTGAATGGCCCACTTCAGTTGGGTGAAACAGCTATCTTTCAAGGTTCTGAATACTTTGCGAACCACAAGGGTGTTGGCATCGGGATATTCCATCATCCGCTTGATAATGTTCAGGGCCGTGGTGGTGGATTTCTTGGAAGCACGGGAACCCTTGCAAACCCGGTAACGGCCCTTGAAATGCCAAAATTTGTTATAGCCCCCACCAACCACGGTGGACAGGGGAAGAACCTTTTTCATAAATTCATCACCCAATAAACACAGGCCCTTGGAAAATCAGGGGTTCCGGGTTGATTTGTTACTATCCCGTTATTATTCGGGGGGAATATCGTCATACAGAACCACCGGAACGGTGCCTTCAACCTTCACCTTGTCATTGAACATCCCAAGGTGACGGCCCAATAGTTCCAGGGCCTTCAGCTTGTCATAGGTCTTGACTTCCCTTTCGGTGATTGCCCCATCTTCCGTGGGGATGTTCTTCACCTTCACGGAAGCAATACAAGCGGTATCGTCCCGGTGGGCTTCCCCCTTGACCGTGGCTTCGTCCATGTCAATCACGTCAACCGGGTTCAGGAAGGCCAGCTTGGCAATTTCCCGGATCACCCGGTCTTGATTGATCCCGGTTCGGCGGCTCCGTTCCGCTTCAGCCTTGTCAACAGCGGCCCGAATGTCAGGTTTGGTAAGGTTTTCACTTCCGATTGATTTGGCCGTGTCCGGCGAATACCCCGCCCGAATTGCCGCTTGGGTGGCGTTCAGGTCGATCAAGTATTCTTCAACAAATCGTTTCTGTTTCTTGGTCACAGGGTATTCACCACCTAACTTTTCAGCATAAAGCAAAGATTTTTTGTATAGAAAAAGCGCCCCGGTTCCCCGTGGGCGCAAATTCACTTTATCATTATAACCGGTTTTTAGGTCGCTTTTCAACCCTCGCAGGTCGCTTTTAGTCGCTTTTCAAAAAATTCTTGGTTCCCCTTGTAAAATTCAAGAAGGGCTTTTCCGTGAAGTTTCAGAACCCATTTAGGCGAAAAACTCAATTCTGCGGCTATATCATCCCATTCTTTCAACTGGATATAGCGCCCGATCAGGATGTTTTGTTGGTCAAGGTCAGGGACATTCTTGATCATGCTGAAGGTATCATTCCGCATGGTGGCAAGTTCATCAATCCGGGCGGTGATCTGCCGTTCAAGGTCAAGAATTTTGATCATGGTGCTTTCAAGGGGATTCTTTGCGCCGGAACTTTGCACCTTGTCCGGCTTCAGTTCATAGCTTTGACTGGTCAGGCCCGAACGCAAGGTGGCAACGGTGCCCTTCAACCGCTGGATCAAACGGTCAGTCTTGCGAATTTGGGCAAAATAATCTTTGGCCTGTTGGCTTAATTCTTTATCGGTCATTATGTATCACTCCTTTGGCATCCGTAGCAATTTGAAATTATCGGTAACAATCAGTAACATCCTCAACCCTTAGAATGGCAAGGCTTCCGTGAATTTGTTACGGATGTTACTGATAAAATTGCAACTTGCTTTTTATATACTCTTTTTATATATTTTATTTATTATTTATATTAAAAGGGTATTATATCAGTAACATCCGTAACATCAGTAACAGGCCCTATTCTCAAAGGTTTTAGCGTTACTGATGTGTAGCAATCATCAGTAACAACACCGGTAACAAATGCCGCTCCGCCACAACTGAACCGTTTTGGAGTGGCGATTTTTGAAAGTTAAGTTTCAACTTTATCCACTCCGTTTCTGTAACGCTTTTTCCCTTTCTTTCAGTCTTTCAGCCCGGTAAGATATTTCTTGCTGAATCGCACACCGTTCACCCCGGTCAACTAAAAAATTGTAGAATCGGCAATAGGATATGAACGGACAAGACAAAGAAACGCAAGTATTCATCATCGGTATTCCCTCCCCGTCTGCCGGTCTTTCAGTTCGATCCGGGTCAGAAGGTCAAACCCCGCCGCATTGATTATGTACTTCAGCACACCGATCAGGGCGTTCACCTTCTTCTGCTGTTCGGCTTCCTGCCGGTCAACGGCCTTCAGGGCTTCATAGGCCGTTGGGTCAGCGTAACCTTCCCCATTCTGCCAGGGTTTAGGCATCGGCTCCACCTCCATCTTCAAAGTCTTTGAACCACTGTTCAATATCACAGCCAATTTCTTTCAGCTTTTGGCGGGCCAACCATCCATCATCTTCCTGTTCCATCTGGTAATATTCTCGCAACTTCACCGTTTCGGAATAAAACAGTTCCCACGCCTTCTTCAGACGCTTGGGGCCAAACCCAAAGTGAACGTGAAGCATCCACAGAATAGAACTTTCCTTGTCCATGTCAAAGCGGCGGTCATTTTCAATGATTTGGCGGTTGATTTCCTGATCCAAGGCCCGCTGTTCATTTTTGTTCAACTGAACCCCAAAAATCTTCCCGTTATACTTTTTGAAGTTCATCCCGGATCACCCCTTTCCCGCCGCTTTCAGGCGATCCAACCACCGGTTCAGTTTGGCCGCTTCTTCAGCATCCGTGATCAGGTCAAAATCATCAGACAAAACCTTCAGGCAATTCCGCACATCAGCGACTTCTTCCTTCAGGTTGTCCACAGCTTCACAGTAACCAACCGGCGTGGGGTTTTCACCCCGGATCACACGGGCCACCTTCAGGGCCGCTTTGGACAGTTCGGCGGCTTCTTCTGCAAGCTGTTCCAGCGTGGCCGGAAGGCCAATTTTGGAAACACTCAGGTTCATTGTTCACCATCCTTTCAGTTAAACCATTTAATCACCGGATCACCGGTGAAGCCTTTTTCCCACACATACCACGCATAGGCTATGGCGCTATCCGGGAACCGGGCAAAGTCTCCATTTTTGGCACAGGACAGCCGGGAACGGGATATGTAAACTTTTCGGGGGGGGGGTCTGTCTGAAGAACTCACCCCGTTTTTGTCCTTCCAAGAACTGAACCTTCAGGAACATAGCCACTTTCCCTCCAGGCCGCACGCTGTCCAGTGCCCGCTTGACGAACTCTAACCCGGAAGAATAGGGCGGGTTCGTGATTATGTCCCCTTCAAAATCGTTCAGGGTTTCTTCAAGGAAGTTCAGCGGTTCAGGATCACCAAACCCCCGGTAAATCAGATCAGTGGAAATGACTTCATGCCCGTGGGCCTGAAGCACCTTGGAAATGTGCCCTTCACCACAGGCCGGTTCCCATATCACCGGGGCAAAAGTTTCCATTTCCAACAGCATTTCCACGGCTTTTGGGTCGGTGGCGTAGTAGTCAAAGGTTTCCCGCTGATCCGCCGCATGATTGGAACTCCCAAGGGTTGTGAATACTTTCTTTGAACCAGCCAAATCAACCACCTTCCTTCACAAAAATTTTGGTTTGCTTGCCGTTTCGGCGCTGGTTCTTAACGATAAACCCGAATCGACGTGTGATCTGCCGGGAAAACTCAATGTTTGAAAGCGGGTTCAGGTTGTTTTTGTTGCAATAGACGTTATACTTGAAGAAAACATCCTTGGTGGGTTCGTTTTCAATGGCATCCAGGCCAACTTCTTCCACAAACCCAATGATTGGGTTGTTGTTTTCCTCATATTCTTCAAGCTGTCCTTCAACCCGCTTGGAAACGGTGAATTTGGCGTTCCGCAACACTCGCTTCAGCCCTTCCAGGCCCAACCGGATCAGATATTCCATGGGTTCCTGTTCACACAGTTCATCTTTGATGTAGGGGCGGAAATCGGCATCATCCGGGGTGAATTTGGCATCAAAGGGGACGATCACCAACCGGCGTTGAACGGCTCCTGTTTTATCCTTCATCCGGGGAATGGCGTTGGCACTGAACAGGAACTTTGAATAATTGTTGAACTCGAACGGGTCTTGTCCTTTGCGTTCGGCGTTCACCCGATCCCCCGTCACCAGCTTTCGGAAGGTGGACGCATTGGCAATAAATTCATCCCCAATATCATCACCAATGTTGGCAAGTTTTCCAAAAAGTTCAGCGGTCTTGAATCTGTCCCCCAATTCCTTCAGATCAAGGGAAGCGATATTGGCATCCCCCAAAAGCTGGTTCACCATATACAGGAAGGTTGATTTGCCGTTGCTTTTGTCCCCAATCAGGATGAAGGCTTTGCCTAACTCATTCCGGCGATACAGACAATAGCCAACCATTTCTTCCAGAAGTGCCCGGACTTCCGCATCATTACAGGCCAGCCGGTCAAGGGTGTGATCCAGCAGTTCCGAATAGGCGGCGGGGTTGTAGGGCCAGGGAACTTTATTGGTGATCACCACATCCGGCGTGAAGGGGTGGAAGGTATCATCCCGCAAGTCATAAAGGCCGTTGCTGAAGGCGATCAGGGCGGGGTTGGTTGGCTTCAGTTCTTCTTCAATGGAAATTTGAAGGTAGGACAGGACTTCCGATCTTTGCGCCCGCTTCAGGTTCGGGATATGTTTGATCATGGCCGCTTCCAGGGGGACGGCTCCGGGAATGTAAATCCCATCTTTGTAAATGTGCAACTGCCCATTGATCTTCACAATATGGTTGTTGTTCTTCATGTAATTCCCGAATTTATCATGTAAAAACGTCTTTTCCTTGAAGAAAATGGGCTTCTTGAAGGCATCGTCCCTCAAAATGGTTTCAAGTTCCCGGCTGTCCAGGGGATCAGGAAGGACGTACCGGTTGATCAGTCTGATACATTCACGGGCTTCTTCCTTGGTGAAATCCTCACTTTGAAGGGTCAGGATGTAAGTATATAGGGCCGTGTTCCTGCCATCCCCGGCTTCCATGGTCAAGAAGTCCTGATTGGTTTTCACCGGGGTCAGCCACTTGGGAATCTCCTGAATTTCATCTTCCGGGCAATCCAGCAGAATGGCCCGATCCACGCCATTAAAGCGCATAATGGCATAGCTGTTGTTCCGGCCCACTTTGGCATCCGTGGTAATCCCCACGGCAAGGGTTTGTTTTGTCCAGCTTTTTTCCACGGTGCCTTCCGGGTTCTTGAAGTAGAAGTGTTTTCCCCTGGTGGTGGCGTACACTCTACACTTCAAGCCCAAGTCTTGAACCATTTTGAACAGAATATCAGACGTTGGGCCATCGTCCACATCAATCAAAATGGTTTCGTCCCCAAGAATGGCGGCAAATTCATCAGCGTCCCGCACATCGTCCAGGGTTTTCAGGCGTTTCACACCTTTGAATTTCTCTAAACACTCCTTATTCCTTGTCAGGACATAGCCCCTAAACAATTCCACGGCTTAAAGCCCCCCCCCAAGGTGTCAAATGTTACGCCGAAATCTGCCAACCGGTCATAGATCATCTTGATATAGTAGCCCTTGTCCAGTTCTGCCGGGATCGGCAACCCGGTTACATCGTCATTGATGAAGAAACAGTGTTCAGGGGTATTGGCAAACTGTTCCGGGTTCTTTTCCCGGCCCCGAACGATCTTCCCGGAAACTTTGAACAAACCGCCTTTTTGGGTGTCCGTGGAAGCAAACACCCGGAAAGTTTGATCTTTCTGGATTTCTCCACCATAGAAGCGTTTCACGGTCTTTGACCGGCCCTTTTCGTCCCGGATTTTCTGATAGACGATAGTGGGGGAATACAGGGCATATTTGTATTTGCTGGAAACCTTCACAACCTTCTGAAAGTCCCGCAAGCTGGTACAGGCTCCAACGGTTTCTTCCGGCAAGGTGCCGTGAAGAAAATAGTCAATGATCCCCCGGTTCACAATGGGAAGGTCATAGTCCAGATCAGACAGCTTCTTCACATAGGCCCCCTTGCATTTCCACCGGGGCTTCCCCTTTTCATCGAACAGCGGGCCTTCCGGGACAATCAAATAATTGTTCACGTCCTTCTGAAAAACCTTGTGGAATTCATCGAATTCAAGGCGCATCCCGGTACGCTTTTCCCACTCCCAACAAATATCATCTATCAGGTCATAATCTTCATACCGGCGCAACTTCACCAAAATGCCATCGGTGTTGCTTTGGATAATGTCACAGTGATCTTCCAATCGTTCAATCAAATCCAGAAGAAGCAACTGCCCGCCCACACAAACATTGTTGGCTTGCCGGGGATCAAATAGGGCGTTGTGGCGGTCTTTCATAGCGCCATAGGTGGAATTCAGAACGATTTTATAGGGCTGTTGCATGGGGTTCTTTTCCGCCTTCAGCTTCAGGCGGGTGTGGTAAATTTCCGCATACCGGGCCGGGTCTTTCACGTTGCGGCTGATCCAGCCGTATTCCAGCATCAGGGACGGGTAATAACTCGCCACATCGACATTGATATACCACCCTTCCCCGGAATACTTGGGGATTGCCCCGTGAAGCCCGCCCCATGCAAAGACGTGAGGAACCCCGGCCACATCCAGGGCAAGGGTCTTGGAATAGCCCCGGTTCAAAGGGTTCTTGTAGAAGTTCAAAACGCTTGAATATCGTTCAATCCGCAAGGTTTTTGGAATCTCAATTTCAAATTCATCATTGTGATCCCGCTGAACGGCTCCAAGGATTTTGGCGGATAGCTGGGCCTTGGTACGTCCTATGTCCCCAATGGGAAGGTTGAAGGCTTTCACAAGGGACATTTGGGCATCGAATTCATCTTCCTTCCGCCGTAACCAGACTTCCACAGTTTCTTCCACGTCATGGCGGCAATACTTCACTGTTTCAGCCAATTCTTCTTCAGTCAGGGGCCGGTTAATGTCAAAGGGAACGGACGTTTCCTTGATGGAATGGCCCATGAACGCTTCCAGGGCTTTCAGGCTGATTGGCGGGTTGGGCATCACGTCATAGTTGATCACCGGATAATCACGGAACAGGCTGGAAAATCTATATCCGGGTTTGTCCTGCAAAATAATCCAATCATTCACCTTCTTGGGGTCAAACCCGCAAAGAATAGCCTTCAGGATGTATTGGTCATAGTTCCGGCTGTTGTAACCAACCCAAATGTCACCCTTGTGGGCTTCATAGAATTGAAGAAGTTCGGCGGGATTGTTGATAATCACGGTTTCCTTTTTGGCGTAAATATCAATCAGAACCACAAGCCAATCATACTTGAAAACCTCAAAATCATAAAAAACCATCAATTCACCCACTTTCTGTAATAATTTTCGGTGAATTAGTGAAAACAGGCCCGCCACGGGAAGGCTTCACCATAGGCCCAACCGGGGGGGGGCTTGCGCCCACACCCCCGGCCTGTTGAAGATTAGTTAGCGTCAAAGACTTCCGTGATCTTGATGGAATTGAACTGGGAATCGTCATACTCCACGGCATATTCGATCTTGCCGTCAATGGCTTCCGCCACGTCCATCACCAGATCGGCAAACTGCTTGTAGTCCTGGAAGGCTACATCCACGCCGCTGTCCAGGGTGTTCAGCCATCCCACGGCGGACTTGATCATCCGGCCATCATCCTTGGTGCCGTAGATCACCCGGTTCATGAACAGGCGCTGGTTCTTGTACTCGCCGGACAGAATCTTGAAGGAAGCGGCCAGCATGGGGCGGTTGTCCTTCTTGGTGCCCTTGATTTCCAGGGACACAAGGGCCACTTCATACTTGCCGGCCGGAATGGTGGGGAAGTCCCCGGTGCCGTTTTCGGAAGCGTTTTCCACGTCTTTCCGCAAACCCTCCAGGTCAACAGAACGGTTGATCTTGTCAAAGTCGATTGCCATTGTAAGTACCTCCATTAAATTTGATTTTCTATGATTTTTCCGATTTCTCGGACTGCGTGGGTTATCCTTTGCCGGTTCATCCGGGGGCCTTGCAAAACCTCCATAATTGTGGCGGCTTGCTCTTGAATATCCGTGAACGCTGTTCTATTGCTTTCCAGGCTTGCTTCATAGCCGGTCAGATCGGTTTCCACTTTTGCCGTGGTATAATCAGCGGCTTCTTCCAGGCGGTTCACATGGGCTTCAAGCCACTTTGCCGCATCCATACCCATTTCCTGATCCACCATGTCCAGAAAATCCCGGAACTTGAACAAGGTGTGGTTGGAACCGTCCTTCAGGGAAACCACCACGGGGCAAGGATCAATTTTCATCAGCTTTCTTCCCGCTTCCTCCGGGTGCGCCGGGTAGGGGTCTGGGCGGGGGGTTCCGCCGTCTGCGGCTTGGTGGTGTTCACGCCCATCATGGGGGCTTCTTCCTCCGGCTTGGGGCGATCCCACAAAGGGCACTTTTCCGGCCCGCCGTCCTTGTGGCACCGGTGCGCCGCATCAATGGACGGACAAAGGGGAATATCCGGGTTTTCCTCATGCTGTCTGAAAATGCGTTCCGCATCGGGACAGGTGGGAAGCTGGACAGGATCAGCGGCTTCCGGCTTCCCGTCACCCTCTCCCTTTTCGCCGTCCTGGGCGGGTTCATTGGGCTGATCAGCGGGCGGGGTTCCAGGGGTGGGCTTCCTTGCCCTTCTGCGGCCCGTCTGCGGGGCGCTGGACGGCGTTTCATCGGTGGGCGGGGTGTTTACCTGGGGTTCGGCTCCGGGGGCTTCTGCGGGCTTCTTGGTGGCTTTCTGGTTGGCTTCCTCATAGACTTCACAGAAGGCGGCATAGTCCAGGGGAATTTCCTTATTGTGGACGGTCAACCGCCCCCCGCCGAAAATGACTTCAGAAGCCTTGAAGGACAGAACCCGTTCGTTATCGTCCGCCACGATCCGGGCCACAAGGTCAACCATACCGGCAACCTTGTTGGCAACCTTATCCTGAAGGTTGGGCTTGATGGAACTGATCTTGTCCCCGCCCTTGCGGGTCAGGTCACGGGTGCGATCCTCATGGGAAATCAGGACAATGTTTTCATAGTCCAGGTTCAGAAGGCGCTTCAGGGTGTTCAGGAACTCGGAACGAACCATGTCCCATGCCCGGAAGGAATCATCACTTTCGTGTTTCCACCCTTGGCGCTCACAGATAAACACCCGGCACGCTTCATAAACATCTTCCAGCAGGTCAACCACAATGGTTTTGAAGGTGTTCTGTTTCTTTTCCAGTTCGTCCACGGCTTCCGTGAAAACCTCATAGGCCAGCTTGCGCTTGGTGATCCGGCCCTCCACGGTCACGGTGTCCTTAATGGACACAAAAGGGGCATCCACGAACTTGATGTTGCCATCGGTGTTCAACATCAGGGGATCGGGGAAGCTGTTGGCAAAGAAGGTCTTGCCGCTGAAGGGTGCGCCGTACACCCACACCACTTTCTTCTTGGTGGCGTCCGGGGTGCGCCGCTTGTTTTCGGGAAGAAGCATATAGTCCCATCCTTTCATACAGAATTCTTCATATTCACACCAACCACAGAAGTGATTTGGTTTCTTGGGGTAGTCGGTGGCTTCCAGAATGTGTTTGGCATCGGTCAGGAAGTCCACCACTTTCAGGGGGTTATACTGCACTTGCTCCACCCAAGGGGTAGCATCGGCCAGGGCTTCAGTCAGGCGGTCACGAAATTGAATCAGGGTTTCCGTTCCCTTTTGCCTGATCTTCACCTTGGGGACAAAGAGGAAATAAAGGTTTCTGATTATACAGTTGGGGTGGGTCAACTCAAACCAATACTTGTATTCGTGAAGTTGCCCGCTTTCCAAGTAGCTTTTGGAATTGTTGGAATACTTGAAATCGTACAGGTCATAGTAATTCAGCCCAAGAAAGGTATCTTTGAACACCGGGGCCAAATAGTCCATGAACCCAATGAAGTCAGCGTTCCCAATGGGAAGTTCAAACCGGCCACCGGGGGGCAACAGCGCCGCCGCCTTGGGGATTAGGGCTTCCAGCTTGATCATTTCATTGATGTGTTCATCGGTCAGCACCGGGAAACTGTTTTGGTAGAACTCCAACGCCTGGGCCACACCTTCTTCAATCCCGGTGTGAAGGGCCGTCCCCAAGATCAGGGCGTTGTCCGGGTCGGTGTTGGGGATCGTTCCGATCCGGTCAACATATCGCATTTGGTATTTGAACGGGCAACGGTTGAAACAATCAACCCGGCTATGGGACAGTCGCAAGGCCACGTTATCACCCCTTTCACAATGTCTTTGAAGGTTTCAAAGCCTTCCGGGTACAGGATGAAGGCCAGCCCGCCCGAATAGTTGATTTGCTGGACATTCCGCTTCTGAAGGTCGGAAGGGGTGCCGTGGGTGTCCTTCAGTTCCACTTCCAAGGCGATCCCATTTACCACGATCCGCATATCAGGAAGGCCGCTTTTCTGGAACCGGCCACCACCCCAACGCTTTTCATAGTAGCCACAGGGGTGAACCGTGATTTTATCCTTGGGGTGGGCCAATGGATAAATCCCAACACTTTCTAACCACCGCTTCAGGCGGTTTTCAAAGTTCTTTTCACCGGCCACGGCTTTTCACCCCCCCCCCCGCTGAATCAATCCATGATCCCATGCGTGTTTCGTGTTTTCGGAAATAGTGGCCCATTCCAGTTGGGACGCTCGGCAATCGTGCTTTTTGCCCCGCTTGTGGTTCACCACCGGCTTGTTTTCCGGGTTAGGGATGAAGGCCAGGGCCACAAGGATATGTAACCGGCAATTCACCCCATCCAGCTTCACCCGCAAATAACCGGAACCATCATCATACGGGGTCAACAGCTTTCCGGTTTTTACAGAACGAACTTGGGCCAATCGGTTGATCTCATAGCTTGGGTGTCCGGGGCAAGGGTGCCATTTTATGATCAATGGGAATCACCGCCGTATTCCTCCCACAGATCATCAAACAGAACGGGGATTTTGGCGTGAACCTCTTTCAGAAGGGCCAGGGCAACTTCCCGCATTTGGGGGTGGGCGGCTTCCGAACAGCGCAACTTCAGGAAGTGCCGCCATTCCCGAATATTGGCGGTCATAACCACTTCAGTTTTTAAGCTGTTGGGCAGAACAGAACGGGCTTCTTGCGGGGAACAGCCGTATTCCAGAAGGTTGAAATAGGCGGTTTCAGCGGCTTCACAGCCTTCTTTCCACAACTCCCAACCATCCGTGTTTGGGTTCAGGAAATACGGTGCAATCACGGTGATTTCCCGGCCAAACTGCCCTGCCCCATAATTGCAATAGCGGGTGGATTCTTGGGAGTAGGAAGCCAGCCGGTGGCGCACAATCTCATGGGAAACGCCCCGGTCACAGGTGAACTTCACCGTGAAGGAACAGTGTTCCAGAACGCTTTCATGCCCCCGCTTCAAGATGTTCCCCACAAAGGTGGGGGCGCTGGTTTCCGTGATCCGGCTTTCGGACTTATAGCACACACGCCCACATTCTTCCAGGCGCTTCAGGATCACGTTTCCATCAATGGGGGTGATAAATTCAACCCCCGGTTTCACAATTTTCAAGGTGTCATTCCTCCAATTCCAAAATGGTCATAATGGCATAATTGGCAAGGTCAATCAGGGTGTCCCGGATCGGCTCACCTTCCACCATCTGTTCAGTCCCACGGGACAGGGCCTTGAACCGGTTCAGTTTGTCCGTCAATCTGATCCGGGCCATAGCAAGCCCTTCTTCCTCATAGGACAGGTGAAAACTGTCCCCGTAATCATGGTTTTTGCGGATATACAGGGCGTTCAGTTCATCACAAAGGGCCTTGTGGCGGGCAATCTTATCCGGCATCCTTGCCACCGTCCTTCAGCGTGATCTTCACATAAGCGGCCCTGGGCGTGTCTTTGGCGCAATCCGCCGCCGCTTCCGGGTATTTCTTCTTCAGCTTGGCCGAATCCACGCCGTGGGCCACGGTGGCTTCCACATAGGTCAGGTTCAGAATACCGCTTTCAAACTTCTTGATCCCGAACCGCTCCATGGCGGAAAGCAACGCCGCCTTCAGGTTTTTTTCCTGTTCCTCCACGGCCTTCTTGTGGGCCACCAGGGCCGAAATGGCGTTCAGCGTGGCAACCTGGGACTTCTGGAACACCTGAAGGCCGCTTTCTTCATCGAAAATGGCATCCTCACAGGCGGCGGCATCCTCACCACAGGCTTCCGGGCAAGTCTGATTTTCCGGGCAACACTGACAGCACCCGTTGAACTTGCCCAAAGGGCAGTTGTTTTTACACTGGATCATGCGATTCACTCCTTTACGGTTTTTTCTTCAGATCGTCCAGCCAATCCCGGACGGTCTTGGAAATCAGATAGTAGAACACGGGGAGAAAGAGGAAGAACGCTTCCCCGCCAATGGCCGCATAGCCACGATCAAACCGGGCCTGTTTCGCCGCCATCTTGAATAGAAGGAAACCCAAAAGGGTCAGGGCCAAATATTTCAAAATGGGGCGAATGTCTATCTTGGGCCATTTAGGCCGGGGTTTGGGCTTCATGTTTTCGGAACAATTCATCGTTATAGTCCTTTCGCAAGTTCAAGGTTTGAAGAATATCTTCTTCCACCGTTCCGGGACAGATCAGGAGATAATAGAAACAGGGGCGTTCTTGTCCCATCCGGTGGGTGCGCTTTTGGGACTGTTCCCATAGCTCCCACCCTTCCGGCAAGCTGAAGAAAATAATCTTGTTTGCCTTCTGAAAGTTCCCGCCCCTTGCCCCGGCCTGGAACTGAACAAAGGTCACGGAATCTGTTTTGTATTCGTAGGCGGTCAAATCCTTCACGTCCCCGGCCTGGATAGAGATAGGCCGATTCAACCCCCGGACAATCCGGGCCATTCTTTCCCGTTCTTCCGTGAAGTTATAGAACACAATCAACCGATCATCCGTACTGTTCACCAAGTCCCTGAAGGCTTCATACCGGGCCGGGTTATACAGTCCGCATAGTTGGCGGGCATACAGGCGGCGGGTCAAGCTGGTGTCCCCAATCAGTTCCTTTTGGAAATCCTCATTGGAACCCCAAAAATCTGAATCCAGTTCAAATTCCTGAAGGTTGCCGGTGTCAAGGGTTACAACGCCTTTTTTCAGGAACTTGTGATAGAGTGGGGACGGTGCGGTTTTCACCTGGATCAGCGGCATTTTTTCAGGAAGAACAATCCCGGCTTCATCGGTGGTCATAAATACGGCCCCATAGTCCGCCAACTTCTTCTTCAGGCGATCAACATTCTTGTAACCGGTAATCCGTTGCCGCCAAAATCCATCATTTTCAACCCATTCCGTGGCAACATACTGTTTCCAGAAAAGGTCTTTGCTGATATTCCAGCCCAACAGTTGGCATTGGCTCCACAGCTTTTCATATTTCCCGCCCGTAGGGGTGCCGGACAGAAGAACCACGTTTTCCGGTTTCAGGCCCAAGATGAACTTTGACCGTTTAGCGGTTTCGTTCTGGATCAGGGAACTTTCATCCAACATCAGCGTGAAGCCGGTCAAGGATTTCAGAATCTTCCGCCTGAAAGTCAGTTCGTAGTTGATCACCCCACAAATGGGATCGGGGCTTCCGTCCGTAACCGCCGCCATAAAAGCGGCAAAGTCCTTTTTCTTGGTCAGGTCATAAATGATCCAACAGTGGTTCATGGCGTAGTTCAAAACCATGTGATCCAACCAATCCTGAATCTTGGAGTGTTGGCACACCACCAAATTGATCCGGCTGTTCAGTTCCAGGGCCTTTTCCGAACCCACAAAGGTCTTTCCAAGGCCCATGTCCAGATAGTAGGCGCATCGGTTGTGGGCGGCGGTCAGGTCAAGGGCCTTTTGCTGGTGGGGGAATAGGTTCATTTGCCCTTCTCCACCCGCATGATGTAGATACAGGCATCCACCCGGTAAGCGTCATACCCCTTGGGGTGGGCGGCGTTGTACTTGCGCCGGTGGCTGGAAATGGTGGACAGCTTGGATTTGGCTTCCTTGGGGGTGTTGTACTGGAAGCACATATTCTTTGCGTTGCCGCTGGTCAGGAAATCTTCAATGGCCTTGATTTCCTCGCTTTTGGTGCCGCCGTTGAAAGACTTCTTGGGCGGGGCCTGGACGTTGTATTTGATTTCCATGGTTTTCACTCCTTCATGCAAAAATGGGTTCCGGGGCCGCTATGGTGTCGATAAACAGAAGATCATCGGTTCCGGGGATCGGCTCATAAAGGCTCACCGTTCGGGGTTCATTGGCCCGCTTCCGGCGCTCATTCCCAATGGCGGAACGCATAGCCGAACAGGCCAGGGTCACGAACTTCACCTGTTGGAGATCGGGAACGGCAAACCACCGCTTCACAGTCAACAGGTAGCGGAAGATCACCACATCGAACCATTCAGCCCGGTCAAGGCCCTGTTGATCCAGATACCACCAAACAATGTTGATGTTGTCCGTTGCAAATTGGGCTTCCTTGGGGGTCAAGGGGCGGTCATAGAAGGACTTGGGCAACCGTAGGTTCCCGCCATCAAATCCGGTTTGCTTCATTTCTCCCCCCCCCCCATCGGTCAGACGTTCACACCAAAGAAGGTGTCAAACCGTTCCGGCCCGACAAACTCACGGAACTTGCCGGGGAAGAAGATATAGTTCAGCTTGCCGCCCGTTCCGGGCAAGGCCCGCCCGAACTCACACCCGGCCACCATCAGCTTGCGGACGGAATCTTCCGATTTCTGCAAGCACCGGCAAGCCTTCACAAAGGTGATCTTCACATCGGACAAGCCCTTGACCGCCACCTGATCCGGGGCGTTCTCAAACCCCATCAGGAAGTTGACGGAAACGCCGGTGGCATCGGCCAAAACCTTCATCCGGTCAGCGTTCGGGGTGTTCTTGCCGGAAAGGTACTGACTGACAGCGGCGGGGGAAGCGCCCGTGGCCTGGGCAAGTTGCCGCTGGGTCAGGTTCGCTTGGGTCATGGCATATTTCAGCCGTTCGGAGAAAGTTTTCATTGGTTACACTCCTTTAATTTTTCTTTCAGCGCCTGGTGGAATTCACGGGTGTTTATAGGTAGGCCAGCGGCCAGACGTTCTTCTTCAAACTGGAACCGGATTTCAAGCTGATCCACGGTGTAATTTTTTAGAAATTTTCGATATGTGCGGTGTTCCATATTTTTCAGGCGTTCCCACAAATCAGGAAATTGTTTCCACAAATTCCGCAATTCTGGAAGGCTTTTCAACGGACAACACCAACAGGAAACACGGTGGAAAATCTCATATAAACCGCCCCAATCAAAACCGTGGGCATAGCAGTATTTCAAGCAATCGGCTTCCGTCCATCCCCAATCCATCAATGGGTGCCGGTGGTTCGGGTTTTGGTTAGCTTCCCGCTTCAAACGGTATTGTTCATCGGCGGCAAATCCGATTAGTTGAATAACGGTGTATTTCTTCCGCAAATCCGAAAAATAAGCATTTACTACCATGTTTTTCAGTTCTGTAGTACACCATCGTATATTGTGGCTGGGCCAACTTTGACCTTTCAAACCTTGCAAGGCGGGGTTCCGGCGCTTTGGGGAATAGTCGAACATATACCACTCAAAAGAATGTTCAGACTTCAACCGGGTAAACTTGATCCCGGCATCAGTGAAAATAGCTTCAAGGCGGTTGATATGCTCCACCATGGCCGGGAACTCCATCCCGGTATCGCAATAGATCACTTCATCCAGCGGGTATGTAGCGGGATCGGCCCGGTGTCGGGTCAGCCATTCCAGCCCAAGGGCCGTGGAATCCTTGCCGCCTGAAAGGGACAGAACCCAATATTCAGGCCGGGGGGGGGGTATTAGTCGCATGGTTCATTACCAACTCCCCCAATACAGATCAACCAGCTTGTGGGCCTGTTCCCGGCCCACTTCCTGAACCCACTGTTTCCGGGCATCAGCGGCGGCTTCCTTCTTGTCAAACTGTTCCGCCGAATAGTCCCGCTGGAAGGTGTTGGGGCTGAAGTACATGGTCAGACAGCTTCCGCCGCTGGTATCGTGGACAGTCAGCTTGATACACCCGTTATGGGTGAACCAATCGTTTTCCACCTTGATTTCCAGCCCTTCCGGGCCAACCGGAGCGGTAAAGATCACCGCTCCATTGTTACCGGTGGGGCCGCTGATCAGCTTGGGGGACATAGGAATCACCCGCTGAATCAACATCAAGGCCGTTTTCTTGGTCAGCTTCACAGGCTTCATGGTGATCCACCCCCTCCCTAAACAACCTTGAAGGTGACGTTGTGGCCGGGGTTTTCGGCAATCAGCTTGGCCTTCAGATCGTCAACCATCATGTTGTTATCAAGGGCCGCTTGCACCACGTCCACCAGCTTCTTCCCGTCCAGATAGGCCCAAACGGTTTTTCTTTTGGTTCTTTTCATCGGTTTCACTCCTGTTCAAAGGGAACTTCACAATCCCCACAAATGATGTTCAGTTCCTTGGTGGCCCGCACGATTGCACCGCAACAGGGACACACATACTTCCGGGAACTTTGCTTCTTTGCACCGGCTCCCTTCAGCCCGCCCACCTTGGGCCGCACAAGGGAAAAGCTGTTCTTCCCAAGGGTGTTCACAAAGGCCAGGGTTTCCGGGGCCAGGGTGGTTTTGTTGAAGCCGTGTTTGGCGGTTTTCTCCACAATCAGGCCGTGGGCTTCCGCCGCCGTCTTAAACTTCTGGTTGTGGTAGGTGCCGGATCGGGAAGTGTCCTGAACCCCTTCCTGAAGGTTCCACAGGTGAACCATTTCATGGATCAGGGTGGAACAGGTTTCCTCAAAGGGCCGGTTCAAGTATTCAGCGCAAAGGTTGATTTCATAGAACCCGCCGTTTTCGGTGCCGTTCTGCCACGCCTTCCAACCGGTACACCAGCCATAGGCCCCTTTGGTGCTGTCAGGGGAAACGGTGATCACGGGCTTTTCCAGCTTGCCTTCAAAGAAGGCTTTGTTGAAGGTTGAAAATAAACTTTCAAGTTCTTCAATAACCGGTTTCAAGCTAACAGGCATTACACACACTCCCTTTGTCGGTTTGAGCACATATAGTGCTCAAATCAGGCATAAAAAATTTCCTGCACGGTTTTATTGAAATGGTGGGCAATTCTCACCTTGATTTCATCACGGGGAATCCGCTCATTCCGCTCATACATAGCCCATGCGGATTTCGTGATACCCAATTCAGAAGCAATTTTCTCTTGGCTTTTGCTTCCACGCAAACCACGAAGGATTGTCCCAATAGTTCTTTGCTCACCCATGCGATCATGCCTCCTATCTATCCAAATATTTTTGAAATTAACTTTTCAAGGTGCTTTAGGGAATTGTCACTTCCCTTGAACACGGCTCCCCGATTTTTACGGGATAGTGTCAACGCTTCGCCGTGGTGGTTTCCCACGACAAGGCCGGTTGGCCTTGTTTCGGCCCGGAACCGCCGGGGCCATCATCAGGTGGGGGGGGGGTTAGTGGTTGATCAACTTGAAATCCTCAACGATCACAGCATCCGCCTTGTAATGCTCGTTATAGGCGGTTTTGAAAATGTTTGCGTTTGCGAAGCTGTCAAATTGTCCGGCAATATACTTGACTTGGGCTTTCCGTTCATCATCCCAACGAGTGGCGATAACAAAGTATTTCATTTTCTGTTCCTCCTGTTTATGTGAATGTTGGCTTGTATTTTTTTGTGCACGTCTTGTGCTTGACTGCCATTATAGTACACTATTCGTGCTCAAAAGTCAACTGCTTTCGAGTACAAAAAGTGCACAAATATTTAATACACGTTTTGTGCACATCAACGGATTGACAACGTGCACAAAACGTGTATAATAGTAACAAAGGGGGTGATAGCTATGCCAAAATTCCATGAAAGATTAAAACTTTTAAGAACACAAAAGGATATATCCCAACAAATCCTTGCCGATCAAATTTCATTGTATTTAGGTGGGGCAAAATCCTGTTCAAAAAGTTCAATCAATATGTATGAACGTGGAGAACGTGAACCTGGGCTTGATCTGTTAGAAGCCTTTGCAGATTTTTTCAATGTCGATTTGGATTATCTTTTGGGAAAATCAGATATACCAAATCGTTTACAATGGCTTGACAGTATAGACAAGTCTACTGATCTTGAAAAGCTACGGGCTGATATAGCAAAAGAAGAACAGGCGGAGAAAATGATCGTGGCCCAATATGGGCAAGACGTTTGGGACGCTCTATGTATGTATATCCAGCTTGACGCAGAAGATCGGGCGGAAGTCAGGGGCATGATGAAGGGTTTATACCGGCATGACAAGTATTCGATTCAAGAAGGGTTGAAAAACGCATAGGGAATGTTCTTTATGTGAATTTTGATCCGTAACCCCTCAATCGGTAACAATCCGTAACGCTCATAATTCCTTGAAATACTTGCTTTTCGTGAGTTGTTACGGATGTTACTGATAAAATGCCAGTTTGTTCTTTATATATTCTTTTTATATATTTTATTTATTTTTTTTTATTAAATAAAATATATCAGTAACATCAGTAACACACCAATAGGAAACGGCCAGTTTCAACGGTTTCCGGCTGTTACGGATGTGTTACGGATTTAGAAAGGGGTCAAATTATGTTTGGGAAAAAGAAATCAGACTTTCCCGGCCTTCCAGTTATGCCCTATGAAGGGTTGCCCGGTTTTGATCAAAACCTTCCAGCCTATTTGAACCATTCTGAAGCCGGTGTGGTTTTCTTCAAAGCAAATTCAACTTTAACCGCAACTATTCCATATTCAAAACTTCTGAATTATGAAGTTATGCCTGAAAAAGATTATATGCTGAAATATCACAATGAACCGGTTTCAACATCAAAAACAGGGACCGAAAAGTGGTATATTCTCATTCACTACACCGGCGAATCCGAACCTAAACGGGTTTCGTTTTGGGTGTTGCCTGGGCAAAAATTGAACGCCGTGAAGGATGAATTGAAAACAGCTTTTGAACAAAGCACCCCGCAATCCTACACCCTGTAAAATAGGCAAAAAAAAAAGCGCCGCCCCTGGTGCTGGTAACACCAAGGACGGCAAGGAAACCTTTGGACAGGTGATCCAAATAGGCCCCCGAACAAGCCTATTATATCACTTGCCCTTGGGGTTCTGCAACCATTTTTGAAAGGACAGGTGATAAAATGCGTTTGCCCAATGGGTATGGCACCGTTGCCCGGTTGTCCGGGAAGCGCCGCCGCCCGTACATCGTCAAGAAAACCGTGGGTTTCAATGACAAACACCACCCCATTATTGAAATTATCGGGTATGCCACCACCAGGGAAGAAGGGCTGGAACTTTTGGCCCAATTCAACCGTGATCCGTGGGACGTTGACCGGGCCAAAGTCACCCTTCAGGAATTGTTCAACCTTTGGAAAGAAAAGAAGGCTCCAAAGCTGGGCGAATCCAACCGGGCTTCCCTTTGTTCAGCGTTCAAACACTGTTCAGCATTAGTGAACAAGCCCTATAAACAGATCAAGGCTTTCCAAATGCAAGAAACCATTGACGGGTGTGGGAAGGGCTATTCCACGCAAGCGGCCATAAAGAACCTTTGGGGGCACCTTGACCGGTTCGCCTTGGAAATGGATGTGGTCAGCCGGTGCTATTCTGAACTTCTGACTTCTGATCCGGTGCCACCCACCACACGGGACAGGTTCAGTGATGAAGTAATTGAACGGCTTTGGGCCAACGCCGGGGAACCGTGGGTTGACACGGTGCTGATCTTCATTTATTCCGGGTGGCGGATTTCTGAATTGCTGGGCCTGAAAACGGCGGACGTTGATCTTCAGGCCGGGACGATGAAGGGCGGGACGAAAACCAAGGCCGGGAAGAACAGGGTAGTTCCAATCCACTCCCTGATCCGGCCCATGGTGGAAACCCGAATGGCGGAAGGCGGGGAATACCTCATTCAGTATGACGGCCACCGGTGTTCAGAATCCCAATACCGGGTGATTTGGAAGGACTTGACTGAACGCTTCAGCATCCCCGGAACACCCCATTCTTGCCGCCACACCTTTGAAAGTCTGCTGGACAGCGCCGGGGCAAACCGGAAGTGTATTGATATGATCATGGGCCACGTTTCCAAGGACACGGGCAACCGGGTTTACAATCACAAAACCCTGAAGGAACTGCAAGCCGCCGTTGAATTGGTTCAGCGCAAAACCGCCTTTGAACACTGAACTTGTAACACGTTAGTAACAAGAAAAGCCGGAACCCCTGAAAAATCAAGGGTTCCGGCTTTTGTGTGGTTATTATACCACAAATGGAGCGTACATTTCAACGGAAACCTTCAGGGGACACAGGGGCGGCCGTCCGCATAGGATAGGATAAACGGCGGAGCTCCGCCGTTTTAGGAGGTATCACAATGCAAGCAACAGGAACCTTGAGCGTCCGGGTGTACACCTCCCAGGCGCAGATTCCCCTGGAGGGCGCCACCGTGGTGGTGGCCGAGCCGGGGGAGGAGGGCAAGTGGAAGCTGCTCTCCATACAGTGTACCAACAGCAGCGGAAAGATCAACACCATACAGATCGACACCCCGGTCCTGGCGGAGAGCACCTCCCCCAGCGGCCTGCCGGGAGACGGCGCCCCCTGCGCCCTGTGCAGCGTGTGGGCGGAGCAGCCGGGCTACGCCATGCTCCAGGTGGAAAACGTACAGGTGTTTCCCGGGGTGGAGACGGTGCAGAACATGGAGCTCATCCCCCTGCCCCAGGGGCTGTGCAGCCTTCAGCAGCGGGACGAGCGGGACATCCCGGTCCAGAACCTGTGAGGTGGCGCCGTGCTGAATATCCTTCCATATGTGCCCCGCACCATCACGGTCCACCTGGGACTGCCCGACCAGTGGGCGGAGAACGTGACCGTGAGCTTTCCGGACTATGTAAAGAACGTGGCCTCCAGCGAGATATACCCCACCTGGGAGCCCGCCGCCATCCGGGCCAACGTGCTGGCCATCATCTCCTTCGCCCTGAACCGGGTGTATACGGAATTTTACCCCAGCCGGGGCTATAATTTTCAAATCACCTCCACCACCCAATACGACCAGAAATTTATCCGGGGCCGGAACATCTTTGAAAATATCAGTCAGATGGTGGACGAGATTTTCAACGACTATATCCGCCGCCAGGGCTTTGTGGAGCCCCTGGCCGCCAAGTTCTGCAACGGCACCACCTCCACCTGCGACGGCCTGTCCCAGTGGGGCAGCCAGGAGCTGGCCCAGGAGGGGGCGAATTCCATGGAGATCCTGCGCCACTACTACGGGGACAACATCGAGCTGGTGGTGGACGCCCCCATCCAGGACCTCACCGACTCCTATCCGGGCACGCCCCTGCGCCTGGGCTCTGTGGGGCGGGATGTGGTCATTGTTCAGGCCATGCTCAACCGAATTTCACAAAACTATCCGGCGATCCCCAAGATTTCCCCCGCCACCGGCATCTTCGGGGAGGACACCCGGTCCGCGGTGACCACCTTCCAGCGCATCTTCAACCTGACGCCCGACGGCATTGTGGGCAAAGCCACCTGGTACAAGCTGGTATACATCCACTCCGGCATCCTTCAGCTGGCCGAGCTGGTGAGCCAGGGACAGACCTTTGTCACCGTCCAGTACCAGTTCCCCGGCCCTCTGGAGGAGGGGGACAGCGGCCCTGAGGTGGGCATCCTCCAGTATATGCTGGCCCTGCTGGCCCAGTTTGACAACTCCCTGTCCCCCATAGCCACGGACGGGGAGTACGGCCCGGCCACCACGCAGGCGGTGCGCACCTACCAGCAGCTGGTGGGCCTCACCCCCAACGGCTATGTGGATGAGACCACCTGGGACTCCATCTACAGCAATTTCGCCCTGGCGGACTACTTCCTCCGCCGGGACACGGTGCGGGCCCAGTCCCTGCGGGAGGACGCCGTTCCGGTGATGTCCGGGGCGGGGGCACAGCCTGGGGAGGGGCCGGAGCAATGGGGCGACACCCCCCGGATGGGCCAGTACCAGGGCCGTCCGCTGGAATTGGGTCAGATGGACGGCCAGAACGGACAGAGAGGAGTGAAGGTATGAGAGACAGCGCGGCGGAACGGGAGCTGCTGGAGCGGGAGATGCTGGCCAAGCCGGTGAGCAGCCTGCAATATATGCTGGGTCAGCTGTCCAAAACCTACCAGTTTTTACCCCAGCTGGTGCCGGATGGGGTCTACGGCGAGCGCACCCTGGAGGCGGTGATGCGCTTCCAGAGGGAGGCGGGCCTGCCCGTCACCGGCGTGGTGGACCAGGCCACCTGGGACGCCATCCGCAGCTGCTGGCTGAAGCAGCAGGCCAGGGAGAGCTACTCCCGGGCCACCCGGGTGTTCCCCTCGGAGGGCATACAGGTCCATGAGGGCAGCGCCAGGGAGTATATGATTGTTCCCCAGACCATGTTCAATGTGCTGTCCCGGCACTTTGAGGGGATCACCCCCTGCGAGGCGGACGGCAACCACGGCCCGGCCTCGGCGGAAAATGTCCGGTGGCTGCAAAAGGCCGCCGGCCTGCCGGTGACGGGCTGCATGGATAAGGCCACCTGGGATGCCCTGTCCCACCTCTATGAGATATTTGTGGTGCAGGACACCGACTGCCAGCCGGAGTTCACCGGCGGCTGGGGATGACCCCGGCCGGACGGCATAGAAAACGGGTGGCCCGCCCTGGAGAGAACTTATGATAAAAAAGCCCGCCCGCCCCTCTTGGGGCGGGCGGATGTGGTTTACTCGTCCTTCAGCAGCCAGGCGAAGCCGTTGGGCCACAGCTCGACGGAGCGGATGCCGTCATACCGGGTGCCGTACATCAGCTCGGTGTAGCGCCCGTCCCGGCCGGCGCCGGCCCGGACAAACTGTCCGCTGAAGTTGAACAGGCAGATCAGCTCCCGCCCGTCCTTCCGGCGGCACAGGGCCAGCACCCGGGAGTCGCCGCTGTCCTCCACCTGCACATCGGCGTCCCCGTCGAAGCAGGGCTCCTTGGCCCGCAGGCCCTCCAGCCGCCGCAGCCCCTGGAACAGCCTGCCCTGATAGGTGTCCAGGTCGCCGCGCAGGGCGGCCAGGCCCCACTGGAACCGGCCCCGGTGGAGATACCGGCTGTCGGCCCACCTGTCCGGGTGGCTGTGGTAGGTGTAGTCGTTGAACTGGCCGATCTCGTCGCCGCTGTACACCACCGGGATGCCGCTCTGGGACAGCATCCAGGCGTGGAGGGTCAGATCGCAGGCCACCGCCCGCTCCAGCTTGAAGGGGTCTCCCTCGAAGTCGGCGGCCTCCAGGCCGCACAGGGAGGCGGTGGTGCCGCACAGCCGGGCGTCTCCCAGCCGGGGGTCGTCGTTGTACAGCTCTCCCCGGGCGTCGCTGCCCGGCCGCCTGCCGGTGAACCAGTCGTTGAGGTAGCGCTTGTGGGCCACCTCGTCGGTGCCGAAGCGCTGATTGAGCCAGGGGTAGTCCAGTCCCCAGCCGATGTCGTCGTGACAGCGCAGGTAGTTCAAGAACAAAAAGTCCTTGGGCAGGGCGCACACGGCCTCCATCTGCCGCTTCAGCAGGGAGACATCCCCGGTGGCCAGGGTGTGCCAGGTGGTGGCCATGGTGGTCACGTTGTAGAGCATGTGACATTCCGGCTTGTCGGGGGTGCCGAAGTAGGGGGCCACCTTGGCCGGCTCCATGACCACCTCCCCCAGCAGCAGCACGCCGGGGCACACGATCTCGCAGACCATGCGCAGCATCCGGGCCAGGGCGTGGACCTGGGGCAGGTTGCGGCAGTTGGTGCCCAGCTCCTTCCATATGTAGGGGATGGCGTCCAGGCGGATGACGTCGATGCCCCGGTTGGCCAGGAAGAGGAGATTTTCCGTCATGTCGTTGAAGACCACCGGGTTGGCGTAGTTCAGGTCCCACTGGTAGGGGTAGAAGTTGGTCATAACGATCTGCCCGTCCTCCAGCTGGGTAAAGCTGCCCGGGGCGGTGGTGGGGAACACCTGGGGGACGGTCTCCTCGAATTTCCGGGGGATGTCCCAGCTGTCGTAAAAGAAATACCGCTCCCGGTAGCCCAGCTCGCCGGCCCGGGCCTTCCGGGCCCACGGGTGGTCCTCGCTGGTGTGGTTCATGACGAAGTCCAGGCACAGGCTGATCCCCGCCCTCCGGCAGGCGTCGGCCAGGGACTCCAGGTCCTCCATAGTGCCCAGCTCGGGCTGGACGCTCCGGAAGTCGGAGACGGCGTAGCCCCCGTCGCTGCGCCCTTTGGGGGACTGGAGCAGGGGCATCAGGTGCAGGTAATTTACCCCGCACTCCTTGACATATTTCAGATTTTTCTTCACACCCTCCAGGTTTCCGGCGAAGGCGTCCACATAGAGCATCATGCCCAGCAGGTCCCGGCGGCGGTACCAGCCGGGGTCGCCCTCCCGCCTTGTGTCCAGCTCCCGGAGCGGCTGCTTCCGCTGGCTCCAGCAGGACTGGAGCATCTTGACGAAGTAGTCGAAGGCCTCCTCGTCCCGGTACAGCTCCATATACAGCCATTTCAGCTCGTCCAGGCGGCGGTAGAGCCGGTTGTGGAACTCAGTTTTCCTGATTTTCATCGCGATTCCCTCCAAATTGTTTTAAAACGGTGCGGATGAAGAAATTTCCCAGCAGGCAGGGGAAGGAGAAGCCGATCAGCAGCAGGTAGATGGCGCTGATAGGGAAAGCCAGCGCTGCCGCGGTGAGGGTGCCGTAGACGGACAGGGCGGCCAGCACGGCCCGGAGGGGTTTTCCCACGCCCAGAAGGAGGGCCAGCCGCAGGGCCTGGCGGACGGAGGTCTGGGTGGTGAGCAGGCCGTAGAGGTAGGTGGAGGCCAGCAGGGTGACCAGAAACACGGTGGAGCACAGCACAAAGGGGGCCAGCAGCAGGGGCCGGGTCATGGCCCCGGTGAGATAGAACCACACCCCGCAGCTCGAGACGGTCAGGGGCAGGGCGGTGAGGAAGAATGCGGCATAGCCCCGCCTCCAGTGCCGGCGAAAGGCGGTGCGGTAGTGGTAAAAGCAGTCCACCGTCTGGTCCAGCACCATCCGGCGCACCACGCAGTGCATGGCGTAGACGGCGGGGGGGATGGTAATCACCGGGATACAGCTGGCCAGAAAGATGAGATTCAGCTTGAACAGCGTGGGGCACTCCAGGGACAGGATCTCCACGAAGCGGGCGGTTCCGGTTTTTTCGGGGGCGTTGGGGTCAATTCCGGGCCCTGGGGTGGCGTAATCTTTGCGGAAAAACACGGCGGCTCCCCTCCTGTATATGCATTTGATTTGGATACTATATCACGGAGGGGACGCCTGTTACAAGGGTAAAATCCTGATACAAAAAGTAAATTTTTTGTATTTTGCCCAAAGGTCAAATTATTGCGCATAATATCAGAAATTTACCCTTGCGGAGGGGGCGGCCCGGTGATATCCTGTTGCCAAAATCATAAGGAGGCGATTTCACTATGGCCAGCATTACCTTTAAGCATGTCGAAAAAACCTACCCCGGCAACGTCACTGTAGTCCCCGATTTGAACCTGGAGATCCAGGACAAGGAGTTTGTCATCCTGGTCGGCCCCTCAGGCTGCGGAAAATCCACCACTCTGCGGATGATCGCGGGTCTGGAGGATATCAGCAGCGGCGAGCTGTACATCGGCGACCGTGTGGTCAACGATGTGGCCCCGAAAGATCGGGATATCGCTATGGTGTTCCAGAACTACGCCCTGTACCCCCACATGACCGTATACAAAAATATCGCGTTCGGCCTGATCCAGCAGAAGGTGCCCAAGGACGAGATCGACCGCCGGGTCCACGAGGCGGCCAAGGCCCTGGATCTGGAGCCCTATCTGAACCGCAAGCCCAAGGCGCTCTCGGGCGGCCAGCGCCAGCGTGTGGCTCTGGGCCGCGCTATGGTCCGTAATCCGGCGGTCTTCCTGCTGGACGAGCCCCTGTCCAACCTGGACGCCAAGCTGCGCACCGCCATGCGGGCGGAGATCAGCCGGCTGCACAAGCGCCTCCAGACCACCTTTGTCTACGTCACCCACGACCAGACCGAGGCCATGACCATGGGCGACCGCATCGTGGTCATGAAGAACGGCATCATCCAGCAGAACGACACCCCTCAGAACCTGTACGACTACCCCTGCAACCTGTTTGTGGCGGGCTTCATCGGCTCCCCCCAGATGAACTTCATGGACGTGGTCATCGAGAAGAAGGACGACGGATATTGGGCCAGGACGGGCGGCGGCTCCATCGCCCTGTCCTCCGAGATGGACAAGGCGGCGCTGGCCCCCTATGTGGGCAAGACCGTAGTGCTGGGCATCCGCCCCGAGGACATCGACGCGGTGCCCAACGGCGAGGCCCACGACCTGGAGGGCAGAATTGAGATCGCCGAGCTGATGGGCGCCGAAATCAACCTCCATGTGGACTTCCAGGGGGTCCGTCTGGTGGTCCGCGCGGCCTCCACCTACGCCGGGCGCGAGGGCGACACCGCCGCCCTGGTGCTGGACCGGAGCAAGATCCACCTCTTCGACAAGGAGACCGAGCTGGCCATCGCCCACTGAATTTTATTTTGTCAAACCAATCAGTTAGGAGAGGACATCCATGCCCCCTCGGCAAAATGAGAAACGGGATATTCGGCCGGCGTCCCCGGACCCGACGGTCCGGGGGCTGCTGGCCCTGCCCCTGGTCCAGATTCTTCCCCTGGAGGCGGGCAACCGGCTGGACGGCTACGGGGAGACCGGGGAGTATATACTGGCGGCGTCGGTCCAGGGCGGGCTGACGGTGGCCGCCTACGGGCAGTACATCCTGCTGGACCCGGGCCAGGCCTTTCTGCTGGAGAGCCCGGGGGAGTACACCCTACAGGCCGTATCGGACGGGCTGTGCATGGTGCTGCGGCTTCAGGGGGAGCTGGTCCCCCGGCTGCTGGAGGGCCGGCTGTCGGGCAAGGGGACCCTCTTTGCCGGCGGCGCGGCGGCGGTGCGGGAGACGGTGCTGTCCCTGGCCGTTCTGGAGGACGAGTGGGAGCAGATCCCCGGAGCCACCGCCTCTGCCCGGGCCTTTACCCTGCTGCTCCGCCTGCGGGACCAGCCCCAGAGTGTCCGGGCCAGCCTGGGCTCCCCCCTGGTGGAGGGGGCGCTGGCCATCATCCAGGAGGACTTCCCCTATTTGGAGGGGGTGGACGAGCTGGCCAACCGGCTGGACGTGTCCGCCGCCCATCTGACCCGGGTGTTTACCAAAAAGACGGGCACCTCCCCGGGGAAATATATCACCCACGTGCGCATCGAGTTTGCCAAGCTGCTGCTGCGCGACCCGGAGGCCACCATCACCTACGTGGCAGAGGCCTCCGGCTTTGCCAACGCCAACTACTTCGCCAAGGTGTTCCGGAAGGAGACGGGCATGTCGCCCAGCGAGTATCTGGAGAGCTCCCCTCCGCCGTCGAGGAATCGGGCCGCACATTTTGGCATATAATTCTCCGCCGGGCTTGTACCGGCCCCAAGGGAAAGCCCTGTTTTCTGTTTTGCACAAATGAAAATACCTCATACTGTGCAGAATTAATGAAATTCTCAAAAATATACCCGAATGTTGTGTGACCTGCACCAGAAGCGAGCCTTACCACATTTGGGTATATTTCGTAAATTCCAGTCCATTTACAGACAAGTGCTGCCAGTATTATGATTTTATCAAGAATTGCGGCAGGGGCCGCGAAAGGATCAAGTAAATGAAGAGGAGTGGAGTTATGAAAAGAATTTCCCGCGCGGTGTCCGTCATTCTGGCCATAACGCTGCTGCTGTCCCTGGCTGGGTGCGGCGCGTCGGACGGAAAGACGCACCTGAAGTTCCAGATCTGGGACGTGGCCCAGCGTGACAGTATGCAGGCCATCTGTGATGCCTACACCGCCAAGAACCCCGATGTGGTCATTGAGGTGCAGGTCACCAGCTGGAACGAGTACTGGACCAAGCTGGAGGCGGCCGCCGAGTCCAACACCATGCCGGACATTTTCTGGATGCACACCAACCAGATTCTGTACTACTCCGACTTCGGCATGTTGGCCGACGTCACCGAGCTGTATGACGATGTGGAGCCCAACTACTACCAGAACCATTTCTCCGAGATTTCCATCGGCAACGCCCAGGGCAGCGACGGCCGGATGTACGGCGTGCCCAAGGACAAGGACAACATCTTTTTGATCTACAACCGGGAGATGTTCGACGCGGCCGGGGTGGCCTACCCCGACGAGAACTGGACCTGGGACGACCTGGTCAACGCCTCCCAGACCATCTATGACAAGACCGGCAAGTACGGCTACATGGCCTACAACGACGACCAGATGGGCTACTGGAGCTTTGTCTACCAGGCGGGCGGCTGTATCCTCACCGAGGACAAGACCAGGGCGGGCTTTGACCAGCCGGGCACCAAGAAGGGCATGGAATTTTACGTGGGCCTGCAGGACTACGACTGGTGCCCCAAGCAGGCATACTTTGCCGAGACCGCGCCCGGCACCGCCTTCTTCTCCGAGGTCGGTTCCATGTACATCGAGGGCAACTGGGAGCTGATGAACAAGTGCATCAACTTCCCCAACATGGACGGCAAGTGGGACATCGCCCCCATGCCCAAGTGCCCCGACCCCGTCAGC
>Ga0209694_1000680_pt1 | contig 49127 bp, 50 predicted proteins | sample GluameincwithD2O_FD_187499 | JGI IMG/M metagenome (GOLD analysis project Ga0209694, IMG submission 187499) | Mouse cecum microbial communities from Vienna, Austria - Glucosamine amended microcosms incubated with D2O (SPAdes) (version 2) | ecosystem: Host-associated > Mammals > Digestive system >... | reverse complement strand
ATATAACAAAATATACACTTTATTCAGTTGCCAAGGTCAGATATTTATTTTGGAGAAATATATCTGGCATTTTTAATGCAAAAAATACGCTATAGCCCATTGGAAATCAGGGTTTTCAGACGGTCTGAGGGGGGGCACAAATACAACTGAAAACAGATTCGGAAATCTGAATATCCCTTACTGTACAAGTATTTCCGACAGATTTTAGAGGTGTGATAAAAGGCTTTAATCCTGTCACACCTTTTTACGTTAGGAGGGGTTTGACTGAATGAAACAGACTGGATAAAGGGTTTTAAGGAAAAGCGTACTGCCTATGGCATTTCTCAAAATAAGCTGGCGGTTGAAGCAGGAATCAGCAGAGAACATTTAAACCGTCTGGAATCTGGCAAAGTGGCACTGACAGAGGAAATCCAGAAACAGCTACTTACGGCACTGGAAAAATACAATCCAGAATCACCGCTTACCATGCTGTTTGACTATGTACGGATACGCTTTCCTACAACTGATGTGAAACATGTGATAGAGGACATTCTGCAATTGAAAACAGATATGATGATACATGAAGATTTCGGTTTTTATTCCTACCCGGAGCATTATGTCTTAGGTGATGTGTTCGTACTCACTTCCGCTGACGAAGAAAAGGGTACATTGCTGGAACTAAAAGGGAAAGGCTGCCGTCAGATGGAGAGCTATCTACTGGCACAGCATAGGAGCTGGTATGAGTTTTTCATGGACGCTTTAGGCGACGGCGGCGTAATGAAGCGGCTTGACCTTGCCATTAACGATATGGTCGGTATGCTTGATATTCCAGAGCTGACCGAAAAATGCAACCATGAAGAGTGTATTTCTGTATTCCGCAGTTTCAAGAGCTACCGCAGCGGCGAACTGGTGCGAAGCCACGAACAGGACGGATACAGTATGGGAAATACGCTGTATATAGGCTCTCTGAAATCGGAAGTGTACTTCTGCATTTACGAAAAGAATTATGAACAGTATGTAAAAAATGGGATTCCCATAGAGGATACGAAAATTAAAAACAGATTTGAAATCCGGCTCAAAAACGAAAGAGCCTACCATGCGGTATGTGACCTGCTGAATTATTACGACGCAGAACGTACCGCATTTTCGATTATCAACCGATATATCCGTTTTGCTGACAAGGAGGTGGACAAGCGGCGCAGCGAATGGAAAACTAACGAAAAATGGGCGTACTTTATCGGCTCTGAGCGCAGACGTTTAAAACTGACGACGCAGCCAAAGCCTTATACGCTCACACGGACGCTGAACTGGATAGACAGGCAGGTTGCCCCTACATGGAAAATGCTGCAAAAGATTGACCGTGCCAACGGCACACATTTTCTTAGAGACATTTTAAATGATGTGGAGCTAACCGAGCGTCATAAGAAACTGATAAAACAACAGACGACTTCCCCGGAGGAAGTGATTCAAAAATAGGAGAATACGGATTGAAACAGTTATTATTTGACCTGTTCCTGTTATCATTTGGGGCAGGCGTGGGAATCTTGGCGTTATGTCTGGTACAGACTGGCAGCCGGTTTGACAAAGAAATGGAACAATTTGAAAGGAGAAATGAAGAATGAATTTTGGACAGAATTTATACAACTGGTTTTTAAGCAATGCACAATCGCTTGTGCTTATGGCAATCGTGGTAATCGGGGTGTATCTTGGATTCAAGAGGGAGTTTTCAAAACTTATCGGGTTCTTGGTGATTGCCTTGATTGCTGTCGGTCTGGTATTTAATGCTGCTGGCGTGAAAGATGTTCTGTTGCAACTTTTTAATAAGATTATCGGAGCTTAGTGATGGTATATGATTTATTAAAAACATAGGCAAAATGGAACATAATTTTATAAATGGAACAGATATTAAAAATGGAGTATACTATATGTGTTATATATAACGATAATTTGAGTGAAATATAGCTGGAGGAATAATGCAAATATGGAATCAATGAAATTTGAACACGTATTACAAACAATTGTAGCGGACTACTTTGACACTTTCAATATCACGCCTATATCAATTAATTATTTAATAGTTGACGATATGGTTCAATCATATGCACGATTACGTCCTAAACATATAAAAAAAGAGCCTCATATTATCTCCACATTAAACAACTACAATGGCTTGACGGTTCCACCCGATAGTATCAATAAGATGTTTACTGTTTTGATTAAACGGGGATATGTTCAACAATCTTGCAACGATGGGAATGCTAATTGGATTGGCACAATAGCGCATGAAACTACTCATGTGATTGATTTTTTAAAATATGCAACATTGCTTGGTATGAATGATTTTGAAGATATATTAAACATTTCAAAGAATGATATGTTTCAGCTTTGGACTGAATTTAATGCTAGAGCAAAAGGATATTATTTTGTAAGAAAGTACAGTTTTGATAATATGTTTGATGAATCACAAGTTTCGGATATCCTAAATATAGAAATTCCAGAACAAGAAAAAATACTCCATCAAAAGTATCGTGAAACAACAGAAGGAATCCAAAAAGCGCATTTGGTATCACATTATTTGGGGAGATTATATACATTGCAGCAAATTTTCCCCCAAATATTCACAGATGAAGTAGTTAAAGATTTAATTCCTGCTAATCCGTGGATATACAAATGGTTTTTATTTTTAAAAACACATGTAGAATTAGAAGAAGCATATCTGAAATTTGAAGAAATGAAAGATATATTACGAGAAAATTTTAGCGGATTATAATTTCGTAAGAAATTCGTAATATTAAAAGCAGTAACTCAATAAGAGTCGCTGCTTTTTTCATGCAAATTTTCATCAACAGTTTGCGTTTCAACGCAAACTTACCTTTCCCCCTATGGGAGTTCGGGCATAGGGGGAATGAAAAGGGGGTGAGGGAATGGTACACGAATAAAAATCCGAACGCTGGCAACTTAAAAAAATCAATTAGAAAGAACGGAGGTTACATTGAAAACAGATATTTTTGAGGACATGGTAGGATTGACCGGCTGCAACTATATCTCCGACCTGCCCCACCGCAGAAAAAGGGTGCTGGAAGAATTAAAGGAGCTGCCGCCGCACTCCTACCCAAAGGAACAGTTAGAAAAATTTTCCCATTATGTATTCGGAGAGGATTATACTGTAGTCATGGGAACACTGGAAAGTAAGAAAGGAAGTGAAACAACGTGTATGAAATGAGGATTTACCTGTTAAACAATACAAAGCCTTACCGAGAGGGCGACGAGGAATACTCCGGCGATTGGTTTGACTGCCCTGTGGATTTTGAGGAAATCAAGGAAAAATTAGGCGTGGAGCATGAGGAACAATTAATGATTGCAGACTATGAGCTGCCGTTCCATGTGAATACCGACACTTCCATCTGGGAGGTCAACGAGAACTGCCGTAAGGTACAGGAAATTGAGGGTACGCCTGTGGGGAATGAAATAGAAGCTATACAGAAAAAGTGGTTTTACAGCTTTGAGGATTTCTTTGAAAACAAGGAAGAGATACGCCATTATGAGGCATACGACGGGGAATCGCTGGCAAGGATTCTTCTGACGGAGGAACAGCTTTACGGGGAGATTCCGGCTGCTCTGCAGAACCATATCGACTATGCGTCAATCGGGCAGGAATTAGAAGCAAACGACGAGTACCTTTTTACTACAAGCGGCGTGTTCCGCTATCGGTAAAGGCGGTGATGTATCATAGAAGAAATGCAGGTTTACATTGCCAACCTCGGAAAATACAATGAGGGGGAATTAGTGGGCGCATGGTTCACGCCGCCCATAGACTATGACGAGATGGCAGAACGTATCGGCTTGAACGACCAGTATGAGGAATACGCAATTCACGATTACGAGCTGCCCTTTGATATTGACGAGTATACATCTATCGAGGAAATCAACCGCTTTTGTGAGATGGTGGAAGATTTGCCGGAGGACATACAGGACGAGCTTTCAGAACTGCTCTGCTACTACAGCAGCTTGGAGGAACTATGCGAACACGCAGACGAGATTATCCAGTATCCCGGCTGTGACGATATGACTGACGTTGCCTATTACTTTATAGATGAATGTCAAAGTCTTGGAGAGATACCAGAAAGAATCCGCAGCTACATAGACTATGAAGCATACGGACGTGACCTTGACTTGGAGGGGCGTTTCGTCGTCACCAATCATGGGATATTTGAGTGTCCGTATTAAGGATATTCCTACCAGAAATAACAATAGCATACACCTTTACCCTCTGCCAGTGAAACACCACTGGTATTTTTTATGCAACAAGAGAAATGCGGCGGTCTGAAAACAGGCTGCCGTTTCCAGTTAAAGCAAAATAAGAAAGGACTGATTCAGAAAAATGAAGAAAATAAAAAGCTACACCAGCATTTGGAGCGTGGAGAAAGTTATCTATGCCATCAACGACTTTCAGCTCCCGTTCCCCGTGACCTTTAGCCAGATGGCGTGGTTTGTGCTGTCGCTGTTCGTTGTTATCCTGTTCGGGGAGCTGCCGCCACTTGCCATGATTGACGGGGCGTTCCTTAAATACTTTGGACTTCCCGTGGCATTTACATGGTTCGTATCCCAAAAGACTTTCGACGGGAAGAAACCTTTTGGATTCCTAAAATCCTGTATTTCCTACTACTTGCGCCCGAAAGTCACTTATGCCGGAAAGACTGTCCATCTGAAAACCGAAAAATTTAATACCGCTGTCACAGCAGTTAGGAGTGAAATCTATGTTCCCGATTAAATATATCGAAAACAATCTGGTATTCAACCATGACGGCGAATGTTTCGCCTACTATGAGCTGATACCCTACAATTATTCGTTCCTGTCGCCGGAAGAAAAGTATCTGGTGCATGACAACTTCCGCCAGCTTATCGCACAGAGCCGTGACGGGAAAATCCACGCCTTGCAGATAAGCACGGAATCCAGTATACGAGCCACACAGGAGCGTTCCAAAAAGCAAATCACAGGGCGGTTACGTGAGGTCGCCTGTAAGAAGATAGACCAACAGACACAGGCGTTAATAGATATGATTGGGGAAAATCAGATTGACTACCGCTTTTTTGTCGGCTTTAAGCTGCTGGTGAACGAGGAAGAAATCAGCTTAAAGGGCATGAGGAAATCAGCGGCTATGAGCTTTGCGGATTTTATCTATGAGGTCAACCATAAGCTGATGGGCGACTTCGTTTCCATGAGCAATGATGAAATCAGCCGCTACATGAAGATGGAGAAATTGTTGGAAAATAAAATCTCCCGTCGTTTTAAGTTCCGCAGGCTGGAGAAAAAGGATTTCGGTTATCTCATAGAGCATATCTACGGCAGAGCCGGGGTTGCCTATGAGGATTACGAGTATGATTTCCCCATAAAGAAATTGAAGCGTGAAACGCTGGTAAAGCGGTATGATCTTATCCGTCCTAGCCGCTGCCTGATAACGGAAAACCAGCGGTACTTAAAGATAGACAGTGAGGATACTACAACTTACGCTGCCTATTTTACCATCAACAGCATTGTCGGGGAGCTGGATTTTCCATCTTCGGAAATCTTCTACTACCAGCAACAGCAGTTTACATTCCCCGTCTCAACCTCTATGAATGTGGAGATTGTGACAAATAAGAAAGCCTTATCCACTGTCCGCAACAAGAAGAAAGAGCTGAAAGATTTAGATAACCATGCGTGGGAATCCAACAATGAGACAGGCAGCAACGTAATGGAGGCTCTGGATTCGGTAAATGAGCTGGAAACCAGTTTAGACCAGTCAAAGGAATCCATGTACAAGCTGTCCTACGTTATCCGTGTGGCGGCGGACAGTCTGGACGAGCTGAAACGCCGTTGTGACGAGGTTAAGGATTTTTACGACGACTTGAATGTAAAGCTGGTGCGCCCGTTCGGGGATATGCTGGGATTGCACGGGGAATTTCTGCCAGCCAGCAAACGGTACATGAATGATTATATCCAGTATGTCACCAGTGATTTCCTTGCCGGACTTGGATTCGGGGCGACGCAGCAGCTAGGGGAAACGGACGGTATTTATATCGGCTATAACCTTGATACAGGAAGAAACGTCTACCTAAAACCCAGCCTTGCGGCACAGGGGGTAAAAGGTTCTGTCACCAATGCGTTAGCGGCAGCGTTCTTAGGCTCTCTCGGCGGTGGAAAATCATTCTGCAACAACCTTATCATTTACTATGCGGTGCTGTTCGGGGGAAAGGCAGTCATTGTAGACCCGAAATCCGAGCGTGGCAACTGGCAGGATACATTGCCCGACATTGCACATGAAATCAAGATGGTGAACCTCACCAGCGAGGACAGGAACAAAGGACTTCTTGACCCGTATGTGATTATGAAGCGCACAAAGGACGCTGAAAGCCTTGTGATTGATATTTTGACATTCCTTACAGGTATTTCTTCCCGTGACGGTGAGAAGTTCCCCGTCCTTAGACGGGCAATCCGCTCTGTTACCCAGAGTAAAAAGCGTGGACTTCTCCGTGTGATTGATGAATTAAGGAATGACGGCTCTCCTGTGGCGGAGAATATCGCAGACCATATCGAGAGCATGACGGACTATGATTTTGCACACCTGCTTTTCTCGGACGGTGAAAAAAGGCAGTCTATCAGCTTGGACAGGCAGTTCAACATTATACAGGTGGCAGACCTTGTGCTACCGGATAAGGATACAAAATTTGAGGAATACACCACAATGGAGCTGCTTTCCGTTGCTATGCTTATCGTTATCAGTACCTTTGCTCTGGATTTTATCCACTCGGACAGAAGCATTTTTAAGATGGTAGATTTAGATGAAGCATGGACATTTTTACAGGTGGCACAGGGGAAAGCTCTCTCTAATAAACTGATTCGTGCTGGACGCTCCATGAACGCCGCCGTTTATTTTGTGACGCAAAATTCCGGCGACGTGGACGACGAGAAGATGAAGAACAATATCGGCTTAAAGTTTGCATTTCGTAGTACGGACATCAAAGAAATCAAGAATACCCTTGAATTTTTTGGCGTGGACAAAGAGGATGAGGGCAACCAGAAGCGGCTTAGGGATTTGGAGAACGGGCAATGTCTGTTTCAGGATTTATACGGGCGTGTGGGCGTTATCCAGATACACCCGGTATTCTCCGATTTGTTTCATGCTTTTGATACCAGACCGCCCGTGCAGACGGGAGAATCGAGGTGAAGCCTGTGAGGAAACGAAAAATTCTAAAAGTTCTCGGAGTTTTGCTGTTATCTCTTATTGGTGCGCTACTATTTTTCTCCCTTACAGGCACAGTCGCTTATGCCGCCGGACTGGTAGACAATACGGTGAGCGACGCAAACGCCTACTCCAAATATCCGCTGGAAAACTACCAGCTTGATTTCTACGTGGACAGTTCGTGGGATTGGCTGCCGTGGAACTGGTTAGATGGGATTGGAAAAAGTATCCAGTACGGGTTATATGCCATCACAAATTTTGTCTGGACGGTGAGTTTATATATCTCCAATGCTACAGGCTATGTGGTGCAGGAAGCCTATAAGCTGGATTTCATATCAGATACGGCAGACGCAATCGGAAAAAACATACAGACACTTGCCGGAGTGACTTCCGGCGGCTTTTCCAGCGAGGGGTTCTATGTGGGATTCTTGCTTATTCTCATTCTGGTTATGGGTATTTATGTGGCGTATACAGGACTTATCAGACGGGAGACCACAAAGGCGATTCATGCGGTGGTAAATTTTCTGATTGTGTTTCTGCTGTCAGCGTCAATGATTGCCTATGCGCCGGATTATATCGCAAAGGTCAACGGATTTTCCGCAGACATAAGCAATGCCGCCCTGTCGCTGGGAACAAAGATTGTGCTGCCGGATTCTGACAGTAAGGGAAAGGACAGCGTAGCTTTGATACGTGACAGCCTGTTTTCCGTGCAGGTGAAACAGCCGTGGCTGCTTTTGCAGTACGGGGAATCGGATATAGAATCGCTGGGTGCTGACCGTATCGAAGAATTACTGTCTGCCAGCCCGGACACGGACGACAGGGAGGACGTAGTAGTTGATGAGATTGAGGACAGGGATAATGCAAATTTAAGCGTCACAAAGACGATGAGCCGTTTAGGAACGGTGGTATTCCTGTTTATCTTCAATATCGGGATTTCGATTTTTATATTTTTACTAACGGGCATGATGATATTTTCGCAGGTACTGTTTATTCTGTATGCTATGTTCCTGCCCGTCAGTTTTATTTTGTCCATGCTGCCGACTTATGAAAGTATGGCGAAAAAAGCGCTTACAAAGCTGTTCAATACGATTATGCTCCGTGCCGGTATTACGCTGGTGATTACGGCGGCTTTCAGCTTATCCGCTATGTTTTATTCTATCTCCGCAGGTTATCCGTTCTTTATGATAGCGTTCTTGCAGATAGTGACCTTTGCAGGAATCTACTTTAAGCTGGGGGATTTGATGGCAATGTTCAGCCTGCAATCCTCGGATACGCAGCAGGTGGGCAGACGTATCTTACGGCGACCGTACCTGTTCTTGGGGCGTGGTACAAGACGTTTGGAGCGCAGGATAGGAAGAACTATAGCCGCTAGTGCTGCCGGAGGTGCGGTTGGTGCGGCGGTAACCTCTCACTCGCAAAAGAGCAATGCGGCAAAGGCAGGAAGTCATAACAGACCAAACCACGACGCACAGACGGATTCTCCGGCAAACAATAGCACTTCTACTTTCGGGAAACGTGCTGGTGAAAAAGTGGGTGCTGTCCTTGGCGGCAAAGGCCGTATCCGTGATAAGGCAAAGTCTGTCAGACAGCAGGTGAAAGATATGCCGATACAGACACAGTATGCGATTCACAGCGGCGCAAGCTGGATACAGGGAAATGTATCGGATTTCAGGCGTGGCATTGTGGAGGAACAGGCGGCAAGGAAACAAGGACGTACCGACAGACAGAATCAGCACAGGCAGGCCATTGCAGAAAAACGCAAGGAGCTGGACAGAGCAAGACAAGGCTCTGGTTCTACAGGAAAAGGAGCTGCCCCAACTCATGACCGACCAGCGACAACGCCTGTATCGGTGAAGTCAGGTTCACAGGCGACGGCTAACAGGCAGAAAGAATCTATGGCTAGGGAGCGTCCGACGACGGCAGAAAAAGGACAGGCAGCGACGGGCAGGACGAGAGACGCAGCTTTAAGACAGCAGGAAAATACAAGGGGAAACCAGCCTGTTTCTGCTGCTTTATCACGCCAGACTACAAAACAGAAGAAACAGGTGGCGATTGCCCCAAATCAGACGGTACGGCAATCTCTCAAAGCTGACAATTCCCATCAGACCGCCAGCCGGAAAGGACGGAAGAAATGAAGTTAAGATATTTGGCGGTATTCGGTGGGATATTTACGGTGATTATCAGCCTGCTTTTGTTCCTGTTCATCATAACCGCAGATGATGAAGAAAGCGGCACTTCTTCCTTTGATTTTTCGGGAATGAACTTATCCCCGGAGGTATTGAAACACCAGCCTACGGTTGAAAAATACGCAAGGCAGTACGGAATTGAGGACTATGTGGATTACCTGCTTGCGATTATGCAGGTAGAATCTGGCGGCACGGCTACGGACGTTATGCAGCCTTCGGAATCCCTCGGTTTGCCGCCCAACTCCCTCTCTACAGAGGAATCCATCTGACAGGGGTGCAAATATTTCTCTGAATTATTAAAATCCGCAAAGGCAAGCGGCTGTGACATCAATACGGTCGTACAAGCCTACAATTACGGCGGCGGCTTTATCGGCTATGTCGCCGGACACGGGAAGAAATATACCTTTGAGCTGTCGGTGAGTTTTGCAAGGGGGAAATCCGGCGGCGTGAAAGTCAGCTATAAAAATGAGATTTCCATAAAGGAAAACGGCGGCTGGCGTTACCGATACGGGAACATGTTCTATGTAAGGCTGGTGTCGCAATACCTCGCCGCTCCCAGCTTTAATAACGCTACAGCGCAGAAAATCTTTAGTGAAGCATTGAAGTATCAAGGCTGGAAATATGTATTCGGGGGCAGCAATCCGAACACCAGCTTTGATTGCTCTGGACTTGTCCAGTGGTGCTACGGAAAGGCAGGTATCAAGCTCCCCCGTACCGCACAAATGCAGTATGACGCTACCCAGCACATACCGCTGTCACAGGCAAAGGCTGGCGACTTGGTATTCTTCCACTCTACCTACAATTCGGGAACGTATGTAACGCATGTGGGGATTTATGCCGGTAACAACCGTATGTATCATGCCGGAAATCCCATTGGCTATGCAGATTTGACAGGCTCGTACTGGCAGAAACATCTAATCGGCGCAGGACGGGTGAAAACAAAATAAAAAGGAAAGGAATGGTATTTATGCTATTTAAGAAAAAGGATAAGGAATCAAAACCTAAAAAAGAGAAACGAGTGCCTGTGATGAAAGTCGGCACACATAAGAAAACGGTACTTGCCTTGTGGCTGGTGCTGATGGCAAGCGTCAGTTTTGGGGTATATAAGAACTTCACCGCCATTGACAGGCACACGGTACATGAAAAAGAAGTTATTAAACAGCGGATTATCGACACGAATCGGATTGAAAATTTCGTCAGAGCTTTTGCAGCGGATTATTATTCTTGGAGCAACACGCAGGAATCCATTGACACAAGGACTACGAATATGAGCCGCTATCTCACAAAGGAATTACAGGATTTGAATGTGGATACGGTGCGGCAGGATATCCCTACAAGCTCCACGGCTACAGACGTTAAAGTTTGGGATATTGAACAGGAGGGAACACAAGATTTTACCGTCACCTACTCGGTAGACCAGACCGTGACAGAGAGGGAACAGTCCATAGGCTGTACTTCTGCTTATATGGTAGTGGTTCATGTAGACGATAACGGGGATATGGTAATTACAAAGAATCCCACCGTCAGCAGCCTGCCGGGAAAATCCGGCTATGAGCCAAAGATTAAAGAATCTGACGGAACAGCGGACGCTGCTACCACGGAGGAAGTGACAGAGTTCTTGGAGACGTTTTTCAAGCTGTATCCCACGGCTACGGAAAAAGAGCTTGCCTATTATGTGGAGGGGAATGTGCTTGCGCCTGTAGGATGTGAGTACCTGTATTCGGAGCTTATCAATCCAGTATTTACAAAGGACGGGGAGCGGGTGAAGGTGTCCGTGTCCGTAAAGTATCTGGATAACCGGACGAAAGCGGCGCAGATTTCACAGTTTGAATTGACGCTGGAAAAGGATAGGAACTGGAAGATTGTAGGGTAATAAAAATAGGCTTGCATTTCGTACTTCGGTATGATTTGCAAGCCGATAATATAGTTGTGACATTTCATTTAAAAGATTATAATAATGAAGCGGCTAAGATTTATTTTTAATGATAGTATATGAGCATAGTTGATAAAAAATTGCTTTTTCAATGATAAAATATGCTTTTAAGGAGGAATGAGATATGGCACAGAGCATTTTAATTGTAGACGATGAAAAAGATATTGTATCAATGTTGAGCCGATATTTTTATAAAATTGGTTATGTAGTATACACAGCAATTAATGGAAAAGAAACACTGAATGCAATCACAAAGCACCCAGATATTATTTTATTAGATATAAATATGCCGGATATGAATGGATTTGCGATTTGTGAAAAAATCAGGAATTATGTGTCCTGTCCTATTATTTTTTTAACAGCTCGGATTGAGGACTGTGACAAAATCAAAGGATTTGCAATCGGCGGCGACGACTATGTTGTAAAGCCTTTCTCTATTGATGAATTAGAAGCTAGAGTTGCTGCTCATTTGCGTAGGGAAAAAAGACATAATTCATTTGCAATAGTCCAATTCGATAATAACATAGTAATTGATTATTCAGCACGAACAGTTTTTTACAAAAAATCTGAAATAAATTTTACAAAGAAAGAGTTTGATATTATCGAATTTCTTTCACAAAACAAAGGTATTATTTTTGACCGTGAAACAATTTATGAAAAAGTATGGGGGTTAGATGGTACTGGAGACAATTCTGTTATTACAGAACACATACGCCGGATAAGAACAAAATTCCTTTCTATGTGTAACAATCCTTATATAGAAACTGTTTGGGGGTGCGGATATAAATGGAAAAAGTAAAACAAAAAAATGTAATGTATTATATTGACAATATGAATATTAAATTTTCATTTATTTTTTATGCGCTTATTTTTCTGGTTGCTGGCATTACTATAAGCATTATATCAATTACTTTTGTAGATGATTTTAGAATGAACCTTAACTATAAATATGAGGACATGACAGCAAGATATAATATACCTGAAAATGGTTCATTTACAGCAGAATATAACCAAGACCAAACAGAATATACGATATATAATGCAAATAGAAAGAAAGTATGTAATTTTGTTGTAGACTATAAAAAGGAACGTCCGGTACAAGAATATATTTATCCTAATCATGTCTCTTACATTGAAGTTTCACCAAATTTTACAAAACATGATAGAATTATAGATTCTGCTTTAGGTGTGATTAATATTGTCATCATTCCTATTGTTCTTTCAATTAGTATGATGCTTTGTGTGACTATTTTTATACGCCGGAAATTGGCAAGACCGATAAAATTACTAACGAATGCATACAAAAAAATTGAAAACAACGAACTGGATTTTACTTTGCCTTACCCGTATAAAGACGAGATGGGTAAATTGTGTCTCGCATTTGAAAAAATGAAAAATTGTTTATATCAAAATAATAAAAAAATGATACGGCAATTTACTGAACAGAGGCGATTAAATGCTGCTTTTTCGCATGATTTACGAACACCTTTGACATTACTTAAAGGTCATACTACAATGTTACTTTCATTTATTCCCAAAGGCTTAGTTTCGCAACAAGAGGTACTTGACGAATTATCAATAATATACAACAATGTAAAGCGGCTTGAAAATTATGTTAATTCTATGACAAACCTATACCGTTTAGAAGATATTGAAATAGAAAAAGAAAACATAAATTTTGACTTATTATTAGACACTTTATCAAATACAACGAAGCCGCTTTGTTCTGATATAAAATATACTATTAAAACAAATTGCAGTAGAAAACAAATTCTGTTTATCAATCTTGAAATTGTTAATAGAATTTATGAAAATTTGATATCTAATAGCATTAGATATGCTAATTCTATGATAGATATTGATATAAGCAAAAAAAATGAATATCTGTTGATTACGGTCTCTGATGATGGTTGCGGTTTCAGGAGTACAGATATAGAACGTGCTACACTACCATTTTACAAATCATCGCAAGATACTTCGATTGAACATTTAGGACTGGGATTAAACATTTGTAAGATATTATGTGAAAGACACGGAGGTACAATAATGATTTCAAATAATCAAAATGGAGGAGCTTGTGTTACAGCTTGTATAAAAACTGTATAAGTTGATGAAAAATAGACATTTCCCCTATATAATTGCAATAAGCACTTATACAAGGAGGTTTTTGAAAATGAAAAAAAGTATTTGTATTATTTTAATATTTGCTGTAAGCATTTTGTCCGGGTGTGATTCAACATCAGATAAGGAAATTATATCATCGCAAGATTTTAAAGAATTTTATGAAGTTTCGTCTTATGGAACTGAGGAAAAAATCAATATCCTATCGGATGTCAAGCTCACATCAAGTAAAAAAGATAATTCTGACTTGGGAAACGCAATATTTTTTTTAGAAAATAACTCTGACAAAGAGTATTATTATACTAAAGGTTACTTTGAAATCGAAGCAGAACAATCAGATACATGGTATCAATTGACACAACTTTATGAACCATCAAAAGATAATGAAGATGATGTGGTTATAAAGCCTAATGAAAGGTTAAGTTTATCATATGATATTTCTTCAGTATACGGAGAACTCCCATCAGGACGTTATAGGATAATTGTAAGTGTTTTTTATTTTGAATCGCCTAAAGATTGGGATTATGATACTTATTATTTGGCATGTGAATTTACACTAAAATAGCATATCAGAAAGGAAATGAATGGAAACTGTAAAATGGATATACTGTCCTATATGCAAGAATAAAACAAGAACAAAAATCAGAAAAGATACTGAATTGATAAATTTTCCATTGTATTGTCCAAAATGCAAACAGGAAAATCTTATCAATGTTATAAGTTGAAAATAAAAATAATCAAAGAGCCAGACACTAAGATGCAGAGCCGATAATTTAGAGGATTTTATACCTCATAGATTATCGGCTTATTTTTATTACTTATCATCGTATTTCGTATTATCAATAAGCAAATAAAAATGGAGAAACTAATTTTCATCTACTTCCTTTGACTTGATGATTCCATCAGCGACGCTCTCTACAATCACTAAATCCTTATCGGACAATTTTTCGAGCTGCATTTCCAACTGCCGTCGTCTGGTGCTTTTTGCCGGATCAGGCGCAGAAAGGAAAAATTCATCAGTTGACACATTGAGCAAATGCACAAGGTCATAGAATACCTGTAGGCTTGGGTGCTTGCCCTTATTCTCAATGTTGGTTAAGTAGCGTGGGTCAATCTCAATCATTGCGCCCACTTGTTCACGAGTTAAACCCTGTTTATTTCGGGCGGCTTTGATTGCCAGTCCGAAAGCTCTGAAATCGTACCTATCTTCTTTTTTACGCATAGTAAATCACCCACTACATTCTACAGTTCCTATGGAAGAATGAACAGGTATGGAAAAGCGTGTTATATAGTCTTGTAGTTCCTATTATGTGTAAAAAGATATGAATACGCTGCAAATGCGGTTAATAAAAAAACCGTTGTTTACAGCTCTTTTTGGGATACGGACTTTGATATATTCTTTCGGACGACGGTTGAAAAGCCGCCGTTTTTTCTTTTTCCTCACGGTGCAGACATAAGGTTATTTTGTTTCAGCGGCTATAGGAGGCAGCCGCTTTGAAAGAGATTCACTATCCGTTTCTTCTGGCAGAAAAATTACTGTCAAAAAAATCTTAACCATTACAGCGGCAAAACAGACCCTTGCATATGGTTTTTCAGATGATATAACAGGAACTATCAAGAAAGTACATGGACAATATTTTCCTATTGTTCCTGTGCTTTTTTGCTGCTTGACAATATTTTTTGAATTTTTTCCCAGATTTGCAACAAATCACGTCTACGCAGCGAGTGTTAGTGCGAAATGGGAAAGAAATCTCTTATCCCCTTTCAGTTTAGCCAGAAAGGGGGTGAGATTATGAAACCATCTTCTTTCCAAAATGCTATCCGACTTCAATTTGATTGTCTGGCAAAGCGTGTCGTTGATACGACCGTCAAGGACTATCAGAGGGAGTTAAGCCGACACGCAGCGCACGTAACGCCATTTTCTGAATTACCGGAGCAGGCGTTAAGCGGTATCGGCACGACGGACGAATACGATTCCGATTATTCCTGCTTTGAAGTTTTAGGAATGAAAGTCAAGGTGAACAATGAGCAGTTGGCAGAAGCATTAAAGCAATTGCCGGAGAAAAAGCTGGATATTCTGCTGATGTTTTATTTTCTGGAAATGTCTGACGCTGAAATTGCCGACCTGCTACAGATTGACCGGACGACTTCTTTCCGAAACCGCAGGAAATCACTGGAAGAAATCAAGAAGATACTACAGGAGGACGAGCTATGAAATCCACAGAAAAATGTCCGTCATTCACTGTTATTTCCGCTGCCGCCGACGGCGACGCACAGGCAATCGAAAAAATACTAAAGCACTATGACGCTTACATCTCGAAAGCCAGCTTGCGCCCGTTGTACGACGAATACGGCAATATCTACATAGCCGTGGATACGGAACTGAAAGGAAGAATCAGAGCCGCCATGATGGAAATGATTCTGAAATTTGAAGTTGAGATAGTTTGATTTAGTTTACTTGTTCTTTGACAACTGAATAGAGCAATCAGATACGTTTGATATACAGCGAGCCGACGGACGGAAACGCCATGACCGAAAGGGGGAATCATCACAGAGCGGTAATTTTCAGTGAACCGTAGGCGGCTGTTGGAAAAGCCGCTGCCATGACCTGTATATCAGAATAATGATACGCCCGTAAGACACGGTTCGCCCATCAGAATGGGAATGGTGAAAATCCAGTGGAGTTTTCCAAAGCCGTCTGATTGCTTATGATAACAACATTTTCTTTCATAACGTACAAGCATTTTTGCATACTTTGTAATATATTGTAATGAGGTGATTACTTGGCAAATGGTACAAAAATAGTTTGCAGGAATGTGTTTAAGACAAAAGAAAAAGCGGCATTTACAAAAGAATACACACGAAAATGGATAGAATTAATCAATGAATTTGAAAGGAATAAAGGGCAGCGGATACCTGCCAAATCATAGACAGACTGTCTCAAAAATGGTATAATCATATCATGTAGAGATAGTTTGTTTTGTCTTCCCTGAAAAGGAGAGCAAAACATTATGAGTACAAAATCTAAGGTTGCTATATATTGCCGCTTATCAGAAGAAGATAGAAACAAACAATCAGAAACAGACGACAGTAACAGTATTCAGAATCAAAAGTCAATGTTATTGCAGTATTCGTTAGAACAAGGCTGGGAAGTCACAGGTATTTACAGTGATGATGATTACGCCGGCGCAGACAGGCGGCGACCAGAATTTAACAGACTGTTAGCAGACGCAAGGGAGCATAAGTTTGATATTATCCTTTGTAAGACACAATCCAGATTCACCAGAGAATTAGAGCTGGTGGAGAAGTACATTCACGGGCTGTTCCCCATATGGGGGATTCGTTTTATCAGTATTGTTGATAATGCAGATACCGCTAATAAAGGAAATAAAAAGTCAAGACAGATTAATGGACTTGTAAATGAGTGGTATTTGGAGGATATGTCGGACAATATTAAAAGCGTTCTGACAGACAGACGGAAAAACGGACATCATATCGGAGCATTTGCTTTATATGGATACAAAAAAGACCCGGATATAAAAGGACATTTGATTATAGATGAAGAAGCTGCACAGGTCGTCAGAGAAGTTTTTACTCTGTTTTCACAGGGGTATGGAAAGACAGCCATTGCTCGTATGCTGAATGACAGAGGGGTTCCAAATCCTACGGAATACAAACGGATTCACGGATTGCGTTATCAGCAGCCGAAAAGGAAAAACAGTACCTTATGGAAATATTTTGCTATATCGGATATGCTGGCAAATGAAATCTACATTGGCAACATGGTACAGGGGAAATACGGTAGTGTCTCTTATAAGACAAAGCAAAATAAACCCAGACCTAAGAATCAATGGTACATTGTTGAGGAAACCCATGAACCAATTATTGACCGTGAGCTGTGGGAGAAAGTTCAAGCACTGATAGCTCAAAAGGCAAAACCATTTACAGAGGGGAAAATAGGACTATTCGCAAGAAAAGCTCGTTGTATGAATTGCGGCTATACGATGTGTTCTAATAAACAGAGAGACGGCAGACGTTATTTAAGATGTTCTAACCGTCACGTTGCGAAAGACGCTTGTATCGGTTCTTTTATCTCTGTTCCGAAACTGGAACAGGCGGTAATCGAAGAGCTTAACAAATTATCCGCAGCTTATCTCAATAAAGACGAGTTAGAACAAAATGTAGTCTTTAACAGTGACCTGCGAGGAAATAAAGAAACCCTCCAAAAAGAAATTGCCGCTTATCAGAAAAAAATCATGGAATACATCAAGAGTATTCGTGAATTGTATTTAGATAAGGTAAAAGGAGTTATTACGGAACAGGATTACATGGACTTATCCAAAGACTTCTCGAAAGAAAAAGACAGGCTTGAAAAACTGGTGGCAGATATGCAGAAGCAGCTTGATGTTATCGAAAGGAAAATACAGGCTGGTGACAACAGACGTCAGTTGATTGAGCAATATACAAATCTTGAACACTTAGACAGAGAAACGGTCGAAAAGCTGATTGATTATATACTGGTCGGCAAAAAAGACCCTGTAACTAAGGAAGTACCTGTTGAAATACATTGGAATTTCTAAGGTTCTCATATCTGGTGTAATCGTATATCAGATATGGAGAACCGTCTCTTAAAACCCAAATGTTGTATTTACAAAATCGTACCATCTGCTGCCATATCTTCATGCAGATCAGTGATCGGGTCTCCCTTGGACTGGAAATAGGTTGCCGTCCAGGGTGTGCCGCCTGCCGACTGCGGCCAGAGCGCCAGCGTATGGTCTACATAATATTTGTCAAAGCCTGATTTTTCAATCTGTTCCGGGGTAAGGTCCCTGGTAAGCTGGTGGATGATGGCACAGATCATTTCCATGTGTGCCAATTCTTCCGTACCGATATCCGTCAATATCCCCGTCACCTCATTGTAAGGCATGGTGTACCTCTGTGACAGATACCTCATAGATGCTGCGAGCTCCCCGTCCGGCCCGCCGAACTGGCTGATGATCACCTGGGCAATCTTAGGATTTGTCTGCGTTATCTTTACCGGATACTGTAATCTTTTCTCATAATTCCACATAGACTAGCATCCTCCTTCCTGCCACGGCCATGGCTCGTGTATCCATGTCCAGTGGTCTTCGCACGGGCTGGCGGTGTCAAGAGTAAGCGGGCCGTAGAATTTCGCATACTCCTTGAGCGCCTGTACGCGCTGCTTTTTAAACTCTTCAAAGTATTCAAGCGCCTCCGCGTTGCAGGGGTGTGTATCTAAGAACAGTTTCACATCGTCTACGGCAAAGCTTACGATATTGATCCATTCCATTAATTCGTGACGGCAAGGCTTTTGTTCACTCATTTACAGCACCCTCCTATTCCCTGAAACGGTTTATTCAGTTCCTTAAAAATCGTGCCATGGCAAAAGCCTTTGTCAGCCTCATAGATGTCGCACCACTCCTGCCACGGCACATAAGCCATTGCCAGGGGCATCCCGCGCAGTTCGTCATAGCTGCCTTTGTCATTGCAGCACACAATCTCCGGCTCCCGGCAGACAGGTTCGCATGACGGCTGGCAGACAGGCTCGCGCGGCATCTGGCATGAGCTTTGCGCGTTCGCACAGGGTCTTGCACAATTTCTGCGTCTCATATCCATATATTCCTGTGATTGATATCGGTAATTCGGCATATATGATTCTCCCTTCATAAATATTTGCAATATTATTGTATGAAAATATGACAAAAGGTGTGCGGAAAGGAAATAAAAGTGGAGGTTGTTTTTATGCTTGTATCCAAGTATAATAATAACGATTGGAGTGTAAATGATATGGCAAAAAAGAAGACGAGGGAGAAAAGAAATAAAAGACCGGAGAAGATCAGGTATTATGATTACAGTCTGGTAGCAATCCTGATATTTCTTGTGTGTTTTGGTCTGGTCATGCTGTACAGCACAAGTGCCTACAGTGCATTGGTGAGCTATGGCGACAGTATGTATTATTTTAAGAGGCAGATGGTTTTTTGCGTGGCGGGATTTGCAGGTGTGTATATTATCTCTAAATTTGACTATCGATGGTATACAAGGATAGCAAAGAGGCTGTATTTCGTGTCGATTTTTCTGATGGCGCTTGTGCAGACGCCGCTCGGCAAGCAGGTCAATGGCGCGCGGCGCTGGATCAGGCTCCCGGCCGGGCAGCAGTTCCAGCCGGCAGAGCTGGCAAAGATCGCGGTGATACTTTTTATTCCGTTTTTAATCTGCAAGATTGGAAAGCAGATCACGACGCTGGAAGGAGTTGTAAAGGTGTTGGTGTGGGGCGGGATCTCTGCGGCCTGTGTCTATTTTTTGACGGATAACTTAAGTACTGCAATTATTGTTATGGGGATTTCCTGTGTCATGGTATTTGTGGTGCATCCGAAGACGGCGCCTTTTATAGCCGTGGCTGTGGGCGGACTGGTATTTATTATTGTTGCGGTGCAGATTCTCGGTGCAAGTCTTTCGCATACGGGGAGTTTCAGGCTGAAGAGAATTCTGGTATGGCTGGATCCGGAAGCGCATGCATCAGAGGGAGGCTTTCAGGTTATGCAGGCACTCTATGCGATCGGTTCAGGCGGATTTTTTGGAAAAGGACTTGGAAATAGTGCCCAGAAGATGATCATACCAGAGGTGCAAAATGATATGATTTTGTCTATTATCTGCGAGGAGTTAGGAGTGTTCGGAGCGATCATCATACTGATTCTTTTTGGGATGCTTTTGTACAGGCTGTTATTTATTGCTCAGAATGCACCGGATATGTACGGCTCTCTGGTCGTGACGGGTATATTTGTACATATTGCGCTGCAGGTGATCTTAAATGTAGCAGTTGTGATCAATCTTATCCCTACGACGGGAATTACGCTGCCATTTATCAGTTACGGAGGAACTTCCATCTTGTTTTTGATGGCAGAGATGGGGATTGCATTGGGCGTCTCAAGGAGGATCCAATTTAGTGAATAAAATACTTTTCTTTCCGGTATAAATATGATATGATGATTAGGTAGTATTCAAAACTATGTATGATAGATATAAATGACATGCCAAAAGCATATGGGTATGGCGTGCCGGGAGGATGTGTATGAGCTATAAAGTTATTGTTGACAGTTGCGGAGAGTTAAGCAGTGACATGAAAGGGACAGGACATTTTGAGACGGCCTCCCTGAGTATTGAAGTGGCAGGGCATCATATAGTAGATGATGAGACATTCGATCAGGCGGACTTTTTGCGGAGAGTGAAGGAATCGCCGGAGTGTCCGAAGTCTTCCTGCCCGTCACCGGAGCGGTATATGGAGCTGTATCGCTGTGAAGCCGACCATGTCTATGCGGTAACGCTTTCGGCGGAGCTCAGCGGTTCTTATAACAGCGCAGAACTTGGCAGGAAGCTTTATTGTGAAGAGTATGGGGAGAAGGATATCTATGTATTTAATTCCCGCTCGGCATCGATCGGCGAGACCTTGATCGCGCTTAAGATTGCGGCGTGCGAGGAGAAGGGGATGAGCTTTTCCGAGGTTGTCCGGGAAGTGGAGGCTTACATCGAAAGCCAGAATACTTACTTTGTCTTAGAGACACTTGATACCCTTCGGAAAAACGGAAGACTGACGGGGCTTAAGGCAGTGGTGGCGACAGCACTCAATATAAAGCCTGTGATGGGAGCGACTCCGGAGGGAACGATCTGCCAGCTCGGACAGGCGAGGGGGATTAAGAAAGCGCTTGCAAAGATGTGCGATACGATCATAGAGAATTTGAAGGAATCAAAGGAGAGAATTCTTGCGATTTCTCATTGCAACTGCAGGGAGCGTGCGGAGCAGGTGAAGCATATGCTGGAATCTAAAGCTGAATTCAAGGATATCATTGTTCTTGATACGGCCGGGATCAGCAGCATGTATGCGTCGGACGGCGGTATAATTGTGGTTGTGTAGTCTTCGGATTTGTGGTAAACTTATTCTAATATGACTTGTTCGAAGGTTGTATCAGTTTATTTAACAAAAAGGAGCAGTAAGGGTATGAGTCAGGAAAAGGTTGACAAATATAAAAAAGAAAAGGCGAATCGCAGACAGACGATAAAAAAGGAAAAGATCCAGAATGTACTCCGCAAATGTGCGGTGGGTGTTGTGGCTGTTTTATTGATCGGATGGATCGGTTATTCGGCGTATGGTACGTATGAGTCAAAGAAGCCGAAGGAAGAAGTAGAGATTGATTATACAGCTTTGACAGATTTTTCCCAAAAGCTTAATGAGTAATTAAAAAGAAATAATCAGATTGAAGAGTCGGTGAAACCGTGTATTATTCGCGGTTTGCCGGCTCTTTTTTTATATTTGTACAGGGGGTGCTCTGAGATAAATTTCAAAAAAGGGGTTGAAATCACCCAAAAAGTAGTTTACAATGGGTTCAAGTGGTAGAAAGTGGTGAAAAGTAGAAGAAAGTGGTGCGAATGATATAAAAGTGGCAGCCCACTTTGAAAGAGGGTGAGTTCCGGTGCTTAAGGGGGAGTACAGTCATAATATTGATGCCAAAGGCAGAATTATCATTCCTGCAAAGATGCGTGACGATCTGGGGGAGCATTTCGTCATCACTAAGGGCATGGAGAATTGTCTGTACATATACCCGGAAGACGAATGGAACGCCTTCGAAGAGAAACTTAACGCCTTACCAACCACCACGGATAAAAAAGCCCGCGCTTTTGCATATTTCTTTCAGGGGAGTGCGATAGACGGGGACCTTGATAAGCAAGGCAGAACATTGATCTCGTCTGTTCTGAGAGACTATGCGAAGTTGGATAAAGAAGTAGTTTTTATCGGCATGGGGAAGCGTGCCGAGATTTGGGACAAGGCAAGATGGGATGAAAAGAATGCTGAAGTGGAGCTTAACATTGAAGATATTGCATCTGATATGGAAGCGAATGGATTCAGTATCTAAAGGGAGAAGATATGGAGTTCAAACACAAATCAGTATTACTTGACGAAACTGTTAACGGATTAGGCATTAAGGCGGACGGCATCTACGTAGACGGAACTCTCGGGGGAGGGGGACATGCTTACGAGATTGCGAAGCGCCTTGGCGAAAAGGGGAGTATTGTAGGAATAGACAGGGATGAGGCGGCCATCGAGGCTGCAGGCATCCGACTAAGAGACTTCGGGGAAAGGGTCACGATAGTAAGGAGCAACTATTGTGATATGAAGTCGCTGCTCCATCACATAGGCATTGACAAGGTCGATGGAATTGTACTGGATCTGGGCGTATCATCTTACCAGTTAGATACGGCAGAACGGGGATTTTCCTATCGCGAGGATGCACCTCTGGACATGCGGATGGATAGACGTCAGAAGATGACAGCCAGAGATATCGTCAATGAGTATAGTGAGATGGAACTTTACCGCGTGATCAGGGACTACGGTGAGGATAAATTTGCGAAGAATATCGCGAAGCACATCGCACAGGCACGCGGTAAAAGTTCTATTGAGACGACGAGACAGCTTACAGAGATCATCAGGCAGTCAATACCTATGAAATATCAGAAGAAAACGGGACATCCGGCTAAGAGGACATTTCAGGCTATCCGTATTGAACTTAACGGGGAACTGGATGTTTTGAGGGAATCGCTGGATGACATGATCGACATACTAAACCCGGGCGGGAGACTTTGTATCATTACCTTCCACTCGTTGGAGGACAGGATTGTTAAGAGTGCATTTCGAAAAAATGAGAATCCGTGTACTTGTCCGAGTGATTTTCCGGTATGCGTATGCGGAAAAGTTTCAAAGGGAAGTATTATCACAAAAAAGCCGATTCTGCCAAGCGAAAAGGAGATAGCGCATAACAGTCGTGCGAAAAGCGCGAAGCTTCGTATCTTTGAGCGCAGATAGGCATAAAAGGGGTGAATGTATATGGCAAGACGTGCATCGGCTGGCTATAACCAGAGATATAGAAATACATCGGGACAGATGTATGTGTATGGTAACGTTGTCCCGAAGCCGGAACAGGAACCAGTAAGACGGCAAGCCAGAAGACCTAAGAAGAAGGTCAGCCGTCAAGTGCAAAGGAACCGCAAGAAAGCGCTTCGCATGAGTCCGGGATACGTAGTATTTTTGAGTATTGCGGCAATTCTGGCTCTGGTCATCTGCGTAAATTATGTAAGGCTGCAGTCACGTATGACTGGCTATTCCAAGAATATTGCGTCATTGCAGGGAGAGCTGGCGAATATGAAGGAGGAGAATAATACGAAATACAACGCGATCATGGATTCCGTGAACTTAGATGAAATTCGTGAGAGAGCACAGGAGAGTCTGGGTATGGTATATGCCACGCCGGAGCAAGTAATTGAATATCAGAGACCTTCTGCGGATTATGTGAAGCAGTACGAGGATATTCCGGAGGACGGAGTGCTGGCACAGTCAGATAAGAAATAAATCGGGTGAGTGTATGATAAGACGCAGAAAAAATTTTTTGAAGAAGAAATTTAACAGATTAATGCAGAAGAAGCTGGTCATGTCCTTTGCGGCAATTGTACTGGTTTTTATTTTCTTAATCGGTAAAATTACATATATCAATGCAGCCAGCGGGGATAAGTATACAAAAGTGGTACTTGACCAACAGCAGTATGACAGCAGATTGATTCCATTTAAACGGGGGGATATTGTAGACCGCAACGGTACAAAGATTGCAACAAGCGAACGGATTTATAACGTGATCCTGGATGCAAAAGTAATGCTCAGCGATAAAAAATATAAAGAACCTACGATAGAAGTGCTAAAGTCATGCTTTGATATCAAAGATGAAGAGATCAGGGAGGTTCTTGAGAAGAATCCATCCGGCAGATATAATATTATGAAAAAGGGTGTAGATTATGCTACGGCCCAGGAGTTTGAGAAGATAGACGGGGATAGTAAGAACTATCCAAATGTAAAAGGAATCTGGCTGGAGGAAGACTATATCAGGAAATATCCGTACAATACACTGGCTAGTGATGTGATCGGATTTACAGTTGACGGCAATGTGGGAAGCAATGGGATAGAGGCATCCTATAATTCGATCCTAAACGGTACTGACGGGCGGGAGTATGGGTATCTGGATGATATCTCTTCGGTAGAGAGGACGGTGAAGGAGCCGGAAAATGGGAATACCGTTGTATCTACCATTGATGTGCAAGTACAGAGTATTGTAGAGAAACATGTTTTAAAATTTAATGATAACCATAAGAATCAGGCAAGAAAGGGCGAAGGGAGCAAGAATACTGCGGTGATCGTTATGAATCCGCAGAATGGCGAGATTCTTGCAGAAGCTTCTTATCCCAATTATGACTTAAACAATCCAAGGGATTTAACAAAGTATTATTCGGAAGAAGAGATCAAAGAGATGTCAAATGAGGAAAAGCTTGAAAAGCTGAATAATCTCTGGAATAATTTTTGTGTCAGTGGAACCTATGAACCGGGTTCCACTATAAAGCCCTTTACCATCTCGGCAGGCTTCGAGATTGGAGCATTGACGGGAGAAGAGTCCTATAACTGCGGCGGTATGCTCCATGTGGGAGATCATGATATCCATTGCAGCAATCGAAGCGGACATGGACCTCAAAGCCTGAAAAAATCTTTGGAAAACTCTTGCAATGTGGCACTTATGCACATAGGTAACAGTATAGGGAAAGAAGAATTCTGCCGCTACCAAAGACTGTTTGGCTTTGGAGAATACACGGGCATCGATCTTCCCGGTGAGGCATCTACAGAGGGACTTCTCTATACGGCTGAAAATATGGATCCGGCCAGTCTTGCAACCAATGCTTTCGGGCAGAACTTTAATGTCACTGCCACTCAGCTTGCGGCGGGCTTTTGCTCCCTTGTAAATGGCGGCGACTATTATGAGCCTCACATCGTGAAAAGGATTGAAGACGAGAATGGAAATGTGACGGAAAATAAAGACCCGGTACTGTCTCGGAGGACGATCTCAAAGGAGAGCAGCGATCTGATCAAAGAGTATATGCTTGGCGTCGTTGAGGAAGGAACCGGCGGGACGGCAGCAGTTGAGGGGTATGATGTAGGCGGAAAAACCGGAACGGCTGAAAAGCTTCCGAGAGGAAATGGAAAATATCTGGTTTCTTTTATTGGGTATGCGCCTCAGGAAAACCCGCAGGTAGTCGTCTATGTAGTGATTGATGAACCGAATGCGGGTCAGCAGGCAAACAGTGGGTTTGCGACGGAGATGGCATCGGATATCATGGAAGAGATATTCCCGTATCTTGGCGTGGAAAAAGCAGCAAAAAGCGAATAACCTCGTAAAAGTATTAATAAGTTATACAAAAGCTTTTACGAGGTTTTTGTGTGCAATGAAAAATAAAACATATAATAGAAAGAAAATATTGGTTGTATTTATCTGTGCAGTCGCAGTTATTTTTGGACTTGTGGGTCGGCTTGTGTATCTGATGGTATTTGACGCAGAATATTATCAAAAGAAGGCGGAGGCGCTCCATGAGAGGGAAAGAGAGATCAAGGCGGCGCGGGGGGAGATCGTAGATGCGAAGGGGACAGTCCTTGCCACTAATAAGACGGTCTGCACCATATCCGTAATTCATAGTCAGATCAAAGAGCCGGAGAAGATCATCAAAGCCTTGTCAGCAGAACTTGGCCTTGAGGAGGATGAGGTCAGGAAGAAGGTGGAGAAGGTGTCTTCCATGGAGAGGATCAAGACGAATGTGGAGAAGGCATCCGGCGACCGTATTCGGGAGCTGGAGCTCGACGGAGTGAAGGTGGATGAGGATTTTAAGCGTTATTATCCTTACAATGAACTGGCTTCCAAGGTCCTGGGCTTTACCGGAGGGGACAATCAGGGAATCATTGGTCTTGAAGTCAAATATGAGGAATATTTGAAGGGAAAGAATGGGACAATTCTTACAACCACTGATGCCAGAGGGGTGGAGCTTGACGGTGTGGCGGAGGATCGGATCGAGCCGGTGGCGGGGAACACGCTTAAAATAAGCCTTGATTACAATATCCAGATGTATGCCCAGCAGATGGCCGAGAAGGTCATGGAGGAAAAACAGGCCGATAAGGTGGGAATCCTTCTGATGAACCCGCAGAATGGAGAGATTATCGCTATGGTCAATGTACCGGAATTTAACTTAAACGATCCTTTCACGCTGAATACAGAAAGTGCCAAAGGAATGTCTGACGAGGAAAAACAGGATGCTCTGAATCAGATGTGGCGGAACGGCTGCATTAACGACACGTATGAACCGGGTTCTACATTTAAGGTCATAACTGCCGCCTCCTGCCTTGAGGAGGGTGTCGTATCGTTAAATGACAACTTTAGCTGTCCCGGTTATAAGATTGTAGAGGATCGGAAGATCCGCTGCCATAAGGTGGGCGGGCACGGGGCAGAGAACTTCGTGGAAGGAATCCAGAATTCCTGTAATCCTGTATTTATTGAGATTGGCCTTCGGCTTGGCACCGATAATTTTTATAAATATTTTGAACAGTTCGGGCTGATGGGTACGACAGGTGTAGATCTGCCGGGAGAGGCCGGGACCATCATGCACAAAAAGGAAAATGTAGGACAGGTCGAGCTTGCTACTATGAGTTTTGGTCAGTCTTTTCAGATCACACCGCTGCAGCTTGCAACTACGGTTGCGTCGATTGCCAATGGCGGAGAGCGCATAACGCCTCATTTCGGCGTAAGTGTCTTGGACGGCGACGGAAAAGAAATAGAGAAATTCGGATACGGCCACAGAAAGCGCATCGTGTCCAGAGATACTTCTGAGACAATGAAAAAACTGCTGGAGAGCGTGGTCGCGGAGGGTTCCGGGAAGAATGCATTTGTGGAGGGATATCATATCGGAGGGAAGACAGCCACTTCTCAGACTTTGCCCAGAAGTGCCAACAAATATATCTCTTCCTTTGTGGGATTTGCTCCGGCGGATGATCCGCAGGTTTTGGGAATGTGTATTATTTACAATCCCCAGGGCATCTATTACGGCGGGACGATTGCTGCCCCGGTGGTAAAAAACATATTTGAAAACGTATTGCCGTATCTTGGCATTGAAAAAGAGTAAGAAATGAAGTATACTAGGTAAGATCAGTGAACAAAAGAGATGAAGAGGTGTGGTATGGATTATACAGTATTTATGCCGGTGCTGGTTGCATTTGTGTTGAGTGTGATCATGGGTCCGGTGATCATCCCGGTTTTAAGAAGGCTTAAGATGGGGCAGACAGAGAGAGAAGATGGTGTGAAATCTCATCTGAAAAAAGCAGGTACGCCTACGATGGGCGGAGTGATCATCCTGCTCAGTGTGGTGATCACTTCTGTATTTTATATGAAGGGACACCCGAAGATCATTCCGATACTGTTTGTGACGCTAGGATTTGGATTGATTGGGTTTCTGGATGATTATCTGAAGGTGGTCATGAGACGTTCGGATGGGCTGTTTCCGAGGCAGAAGATGGCACTGCAGATTGTAGTGACAGCAGTGTTTGCCTTTTATGTTATCAAGTTTACAGATGTGCCGTTAGCGATGCTGATTCCGTTTTCCGGGGGGCAATATCTGGATATCGGCTGGCTTTCGATTCCGCTTATGTTTATCGCAGTCATTGGCACGGTGAATGGTGTGAATTTTACAGATGGTCTGGATGGCCTTGCTTCCAGTGTGACGGTTTTGGTGGCTACATTTTTCACGGTAGTTGCTATTGGGACGAAGAGCGGGATTGAGCCGGTGACTTGTGCGGTTGTGGGTGCACTCTTAGGCTTTCTCCTATTTAATGTGTATCCGGCCAGTGTATTCATGGGAGATACGGGCTCACTGGCGCTGGGAGGATTTGTGGCTTCTACGGCATATATGCTGCAGATGCCGATATTTATCATAATTGTAGGGCTTATTTATCTGGTGGAAGTGTTGTCGGTTATGATCCAGGTCACATACTTTAAGAAGACGGGCGGAAAGAGGATCTTTAAGATGGCACCCATACATCATCACTTTGAGCTGTGCGGGTGGTCAGAGACGAGAGTTGTAGCGGTGTTTTCTATTATAACGGCGCTGCTCTGCCTGATCGCACTTATGGCTATGTAGGGAGGAAGATATGGAAGTATCAGGGAAAAATGTGCTTGTATTCGGTTCCGGCATCAGCGGTGTCGGTGCAGTGAAGCTGCTGGAAAAGCATGGCGCGAAGGTAGTTCTTTATGACGGGAACGAAAAGCTTGACCGAGAAGAGGTAAGAAAGAAGCTTCCGGAAGATACCGGTGCAGAGATAGTGATCGGAGAGTTTCCAGAGGAGCTTTTGGAGCGGATAGAGATTGTGGTGCTGAGTCCTGGTGTACCTGCAGATCTTCCGGTTGTGGAAGAGATGAAAGAACGGGGGATACTGGTTACGGGAGAAGTTGAGCTTGCTTATGAGTTTGGTAAAGGAGATGTACTGGCCATTACCGGGACAAACGGGAAGACGACAACTACAACGCTTCTCGGCGAGATTATGAAGGCGTATAAGGAAGAGGTATTTGTAGTGGGCAATATCGGTAATCCCTATACGGTGGCGGCAGATGCGATGACGGACAAGTCCATAGCAGTGGCAGAGATGAGCAGCTTTCAGCTTGAGACAGTTTCAAAGTTCAGGCCCAAGGTCAGTGCGATCCTTAATTTTACGCCGGATCACTTAAATCGTCATCATACGATGGAGAATTATGTGAAAGCCAAGAAGAATATCGCCAAGAACCAGGAGGTTTCCGATTACTGTATTCTAAATTATGAGGACGAGCGTACCAGGGAATTTGGAGAAAATCTTGCTGCGAAGGTTCTATATTTCAGCAGCCGGCGTAAGATAGAACAGGGGATTTATCTCGAAAACGGGAAAATCATCTATAAATATCCGGACGAAGTGGAAATATGCCATGTGGATGAACTTAAGCTCCTTGGACTTCACAATTATGAGAACTATATGGCGGCTATCGCTATGGCGGCGGTCTACGGTGTGCCTTTTGACATAATTCGAAAGGCGGTAAAAGAATTTCAGGGAGTAGAGCATAGAATCGAATATGTGACAGAAAAAAAGGGCGTGGCATATTACAATGATTCTAAGGGTACGAATCCTGATGCGGCGATCAAAGGGATCCAGGCTATGAACCGCAGGACGGTGCTGATCGGCGGGGGATATGACAAGGATTCTGACTATACGGAGTGGATCAGGGCTTTTGACGGGAAGGTTAAGAAACTGATCCTTCTCGGGCAGACGAAGGAAAAAATTGCAGATGCGGCCGAAAAGTGCGGCTTTCACGATTATGTTCTCGTGGATACCTTTGAGGAGGCGGTGCTTTTGGCGGCCAGGACGGCCTGTGCCGGGGAGGCGGTACTGCTTTCTCCTGCATGTGCGAGCTGGGGGATGTTCCCGAATTATGAGGTACGCGGAAGAGTATTTAAAGAGATCGTAAATTCCTTATAAGGAGTGCTTATCGAGTTGCAGCCAAAAAAGAGAAAGTATGACATTACGCTTCTTACTGCATTATTGTCTTTAGTGGCCTTTGGGCTTATAATTTTATACAGTACCAGTGCATATAACGGCGAGGTAAAGTTCCATGATGCTTTCTATTATTTAAAAAAGCAGGCGTTTGCTACCGGGCTTGGGGTCATCGGTATGTTTTTTGTTGCGAGGATGGATTATCATATCTGGAGAAATTTGGCTTTTTTGGGGTATTTTGTCGCTATACTTCTGGCAGTTGCGGTGCTGTTCGTAGGAGAAGAATACAACGGGTCCAAAAGATGGCTGTCTTTGGGCCCATTTTCATTCCAGCCCTCGGAGTTTGCCAAAGTTGCTGTGATCTTGTTTCTGGCTCATGTGGTCTCTAAAAATGTGAAGGAGATGGGAAAGCTTACTGCGTTAGCAAAAGTAATGGTCCTGATCCTTCCCATTGTGGGGCTTGTCGGTGCCAGTAATTTAAGTACGGCGATCATAATCCTGGGAATAGGTGTTATTGTTGTATTTGTAGCCAGTCCCAAATATGCGCAGTTTATCTTTATGGGACTGCTTGGCAGCGGGTTTATGACTATATTTTTGGCGCTGGAAAGCTACCGTCTGGAGCGCCTGGAGATTTGGAGAAATCCGGAAAAGTTCGAAAAAGGCTACCAGACACTGCAGGGGCTTTATGCCATCGGCTCCGGTGGGTTGTTTGGCCGGGGACTGGGAGAGAGTGTGCAAAAGCTGGGGTTTGTGCCGGAGGCGCAGAATGATATGATATTTTCTATTATCTGTGAAGAACTGGGACTTTTTGGTGCCGGCTTTGTGATGATACTGTTTTTGATCTTGATCTGGCGTTTTTTTGTCATCGCAACTCATGCAGAGGATTTGTTCGGGGCACTTATTGCTTCCGGTGCCATGGCCCATATGATGATCCAGGTTATCCTTAACATAGCAGTTGTGACAAACACGATACCCAATACGGGAATCACGTTGCCTTTCGTGAGTTACGGGGGGACTTCGGTTGTGTTCTTATTGTTGGAAATGGGGCTTGTGCTCAGTGTGTCGAGGGTGGTACGATAAATACGAAATAGCAGAGAAAAGATAACGGGGAGGAAGATACATGGCGAGGAGGACGCAGCGAGAAGCTAATGAAGCATACAGAGGCTATGACCGATCTGGAAATTATGAAAGGATGGGCGGTTATGGCAGGTACGAGAATGACGGAAGACAGGGAAATAGAAAGCGCAAGAAAAAGAAGAACTCCAATCTTCTGTATATGTTTGTCGTGTCGTTTCTTGGAATTGTGATCGTAAGTCTTTGCGTTATTCTTTTGTTCAAAGTGCAAAAGATTGAGATTAAGGGGAATGATTATTGTACCAGCAAAGAGATCAAAGAGATGGTACAAAATGACAAGTACTCGGTCAATGCATTGTATATACTTGCAAAATATATGACAGGCAAAGGGGAGGTGCTTCCGTGTTTTGACAGTGTGAGGGTGACGCTTCGGGCGCCGTGGCATGTGAAGGTGGAGGTAAAGGAAAAGGCGATCGTAGGCTATCTGGCAGATGGAAAAGAGAATGTATATTTTGATAAAGACGGGCTTGTGGTCTACATAAGCAGTGAGGTGCTTAAGGGACTTGTCCGCGTGGAAGGACTTCCTGTAAAAAACAAAAAACTGTATCAGCAGATGGAGAGCAGTGACGCAGATATCTTTGAGGAGATCTTAGAGACGACGCAGGAGCTTAAAAAGTATGAGATTACGCCGAAAAAGCTTGTGTGTAAAGATGGAAATATTTATTTACACATAAACAATGTGCGGGTGAGTCTTGGAAATACAGTTTCCGCCGAAAAAATCGCTCAGATTCCGCCCATCATGGAAAAACTGGGGAGGAAGAAGGGAATCCTCCATATGGAAAATTATTCGGACAGCCGGGAAACGATCACTTTTGAGAAAAAGAAAGCTTCAAAAGAGAAGGAAAAGGACGCAGAAAAAGAAAATTAAGAAAAATTGCGTAATTCTATTGATATTTTGTACAAAAGCTTATATTATATAGTATATATGGCGAAGTGCATGTATTAGATTGCCCTACTACATGGGATGGATATATATTATAAGGAAACGAAGGAGGAGAAACCCTTGCTAGAAATTAAAACTAATGAATCGGAAGCGGCGGCAAAAATAATTGTTGTTGGAGTAGGCGGCGGCGGTAATAATGCCGTGAACCGTATGATTGATGAACAGATTGCCGGTGTGGAGTTTATCGCAGTGAATACAGACAAGCAGGCGCTCCAGTTGAGTAAAGCCCCGACGCTTATGCAGATTGGAGAGAAGATTACAAAAGGACTCGGAGCAGGAGCCAAGCCGGAAGTAGGAGAGAAGGCAGCCGAAGAGAGTGAGGAGGAGATTTCTGCAGCTCTTAAAGGAGCAGACATGGTGTTTGTTACCTGCGGTATGGGCGGCGGAACCGGAACAGGGGCAACTCCTGTTGTTGCACGTATCGCCAAAGGGTTAGGAGCACTTACGGTAGGTGTTGTGACAAAGCCGTTTCGTTTTGAGTCCAAGGCTCGTATGAATAACGCGCTTGGCGGCATTGAAAAATTAAAAGAGAATGTAGATACATTGATCGTCATCCCCAATGATAAGCTTTTGGAGGTCGTTGACAGACGTACGACTATGCCTGAGGCATTGAAGAAGGCCGATGAGGTATTGCAGCAGGGTATTCAGGGTATTACAGATCTGATCAATGTTCCGTCTCTTATTAACCTTGACTTTGCCGATGTCCAGACTGTTATGACGGATAAGGGTATCGCGCATATCGGTATCGGACAGGGGCGGGGCGACGACAAGGCTCTTGAAGCAGTTAAGCAGGCAGTTGCCAGCCCGCTGCTTGAGACGACGATTGCGGGAGCTTCCCATGTTATCATCAATGTATCTGGTGATATTACCCTTATGGACGCATCAGATGCGGCTGAATTTGTACAGGAGCTTGCAGGAGAAGATGCGAACATCATCTTTGGAGCGATGTATGATGATTCCAGAACAGACGAAGCAGTTATCACTGTCATCGCGACGGGACTTCACAATGTAGGAGGGACAGCTTCCAAGCTGAAGTCAAGACTGGAGACTCCAAGACCGACAGGGGCGCAGTCTCCGTATGACAATTATGACAAACAGGGCGGCTCTATAAAGTCGATCGTACCGCCTCAGCAGCAGCCGCCGAAGCTTGATCTGGGCATGGCGCCTACAAGGAACGGAGGTACGACAGCAGTACCCAGAAGGACGACAGCGTCTCAGCAGCAGTCTCCGACACTGGAGACGCCTAAAACACCGTCACCAAAAGTAAAAGAGCAATCTATTAAAATTCCGGATTTTTTTAAGAGATAGTCAGATTAGGATCAAGACCGCATGAGTGAAGCTCATGCGGTCTTTTTGTCATTCAGTGTCGAGAAAAATCTTGTATAACTTTCAGAGTATGACAAATTTTTCCACAGGTAATCCATATAATAGGTTTTGTTGAAATACCGACAGAAGTATAGAAAGAAGGCGGAATGTGCAGTATGAATTATACATAGACGTATTTTTTCTCGTGAATTTTATGATGGACTATATTCTGCTGATGCTCCTTCGAAAGATGCTGGCATGTACTGCCACGCATGCGCGTGTCATTGCGGGAGCAGCGGCGGGAGCGGCTCTGACCTGTGTCATTATAGCAGCTCCGATTCCATGGGCATTCGTAAAATTGATACTGTTCCACGGTGTTGTTAATGCAGTGATGCTGAAAGTGGGAATCTGTGTTGAGTGGGGACGTCCGTTTGTGAAAGCGTTCTTGTTCCTTTATGTCGGAAGTTTTCTTCTTGGCGGTATTATTGGTTTTTTGCACCAATATATAAGAATCGGCAGCCTGTTTTTTGCACTTGCATTGCTGGGCTACTGTCTTGCATCTGGAATCTGGAGTCTGATCGACGGGCTGGTTCGGTATAATCGAACGCACTGTACGGCAAAACTGTACCGGAAGGAAAGAAGCTGCCAGGTGAAGACGCTGATTGATACAGGGAACCGCCTTAGGGATGACCGGACGGGGAAGCCGGTCAGCATCATAAAGCCGGATGCTGCGCGCAGGCTGGGATTTTTTGAGATTCCCGAAGGCTCCGATGAGCTCCATTATATTCATTTCCATTCGATAGGGAGATTGGAAGGAAAATTGCCGGTATTTGAGATAGACAAAATGTGTCTTACAGGGGATAAGGATAAGGTGGAAATACTCAGGCCGCTGCTTGCAGTATGCGGTGAGGAGATGGATTCTGACAGCTATGGGATGATTTTGAATCCGGATATTTATTTTGGAGGGAATGGAAAGATATGATAAATACAGCAGCAAGACCAGTAAAGCTATCTATGATCGCAAATTTGAAGGCATTTTTATTTTCGGAGAGCAATGAGGTTCATTACATCGGAGGAGCAGATATCCTGCCCCCGCCTCTTGCCCAGACAGAAGAGACAGAAGCCATAGAAAAGCTTGGAACCGCAGGCGAAGAGTGGGCGAGAAATCAACTGATCGAACATAACCTGCGTCTCGTTGTATACATAGCAAAAAAATTCGATAATACGGGAGTCGGCGTGGAGGATCTGATATCTATCGGAACAATCGGGCTGATCAAGGCAATCAATACCTTTAACCCGGAAAAGAACATCAAGCTAGCCACCTATGCTTCCAGATGTATAGAAAACGAGATACTTATGTATTTGAGAAGAAATAATAAAACAAGACTGGAAGTATCCATTGACGAGCCTCTGAATGTGGACTGGGACGGCAATGAGCTGCTCTTGTCAGATATATTGGGGACGGAGGAAGACACGATTTACCGGAATCTGGAAAATGAAGTGGAGAGGAAACTTTTGATCAAAGCGATCAACCGATTGTCAGGGAGGGAGCGTAAGATCGTACAGATGCGTTTCGGACTTGGGATGCCTGACGGTGAGGAAAAGACCCAGAAGGAGGTGGCGGATATCTTAGGGATCTCCCAATCCTATATTTCCAGGCTGGAAAAAAAGATTATGCAAAGACTTAAGCGGGAAATGGTGAAATATTCATAAAAAAGTGCTACAATAAAAGAAAAAGGAGTTGTGCGTATGAAACTTACTTTTATTGGGGCAGACCATGAGGTAACGGGAAGCTGTCATCTGCTTCAGGCATGTAATAAAAATATCCTGATTGATTGCGGCATGGAACAGGGGCCGGACCTTTATGAGAATCAGGAGCTTCCTGTGGCGGCAGGGGATATCGATTATGTCCTTTTGACCCATGCACATATTGACCATTCAGGAAAGATTCCTGTACTGTGCAAGGAAGGGTTCAAGGGAGAGATCATCACTACCTTTGCGACGTCGGATCTGAGCAATATCATGCTTCGTGACAGTGCTCATATTCAGGAATTTGAGGCAGAGTGGAGAAACCGTAAGGCCAGGAGGAGCGGTGCGCCGGAATACGAACCGCTCTATACGATGGAACATGCGGATGCAGCTATAAGGCTTTTGCACCCGCTGGATTATGATCAGAAGATTGAACTCTGTGAGGGGATTGAGGTCAGGTTTAATGACATGGGGCATCTTCTTGGCTCATCCTCTATAGAGATCTGGATCACGGAAGAAGGAGTGTCCAAAAAGATTGTGTTTTCCGGAGATGTGGGAAACTCCGATCAGCCGATCATCAAAAATCCGGTGAAGGTGGAAAAGGCTGATTACATAGTGATCGAATCAACTTACGGCAATCGGGTACATGCGGCAGAGAAGCCGGATTATGTGGGAGATTTTACTGCGATTCTGCGGGAGACGTTTGCCAAAGGAGGCAATGTGGTAGTACCTTCTTTTGCAGTTGGGCGCACGCAGGAACTTTTGTACTTTATCCGTGAAATCAAGGAAAGGAATCTTTTGCCCGAATTTCCGGGGTTTGAGGTGTATGTAGACAGTCCCCTTGCCGTGCAGGCGACGAGAGTGTTTAACAAGAATGTCCAATCCTGCTTTGATGAGGATGCGATGGAACTTTTAAGGAAAGGGATCAACCCGCTTTTGTTCCCGGGTCTCAAAACATCCGTAACAAGTGACGAATCCAAGATGATCAACTTTGACGAGAAGCCGAAGGTAATTCTGTCAGCTTCCGGCATGTGTGAGGCAGGCCGAATTCGCCACCATCTGAAACACAATCTGTGGAGAAGAGAATGTACCATCTGTTTTGTTGGATACCAGGCAGTGGGAACCCTTGGCCGGAAGCTCATCGAGGGCGCGGACGAGGTAAAGCTTTTCGGTGAGAATGTGGAGGTAAATGCTACTATCAAGTCTTTAAAGGGCATCAGCGGACATGCGGATATGAATGGCCTTTTAGACTGGCTCTCCGGATTTACAGAGCAGCCACAGCATGTATTTGTCGTGCACGGTGAGGATGGAGTGACAGACGAATTTGCCCAGACGGTCACAGACCGGCTTGGGATTCCTGCTATGGCACCCTATTCCGGCGGATGTGTGGACCTTGCCACGGGTGAGATCCTGACGGCCGGCGTTCCGGTGAGAAAGACGGTGACAAAGCCTGCGGACATTCGCAAAAAAACAGCATTCCAGCGTGTGGTTGCTGCTGCAAAGCGGCTGCTTGAGGTCGTATATAAGAATGAAGGCCTTGCAAATAAAGAGCTTGCCAAGTTCGAGACACAGATTCACAATCTTTCCGATAAATGGGACAGATAGATTGTCAAGGACTAAAAGTTTTTTTATTTTCCCTGAATGGGGAATAAGTCATGTGCATATGGAGAAAATTTCTATTAGATGATTTAATCTGGTAGGAGGTTTTCATTATGGCACAGGGAAAAGTAGAAATATGCGGTGTGAATACAGCAAAGCTTCCAATCCTGAAAGAAGAGGAGAAGGAAGCTTTGTTTGCGAGAATAAAACAGGGAGATAAGCAGGCGAAGGAGGAGTATATCAAGGGGAATCTGAGGCTTGTACTGAGTGTGATCAAACGTTTTGGCGCAAGCAACGAGAATCCGGATGATCTGTTCCAGATCGGGTGTATCGGGCTTATCAAGGCGATCAACAATTTTAATACGGAATTGGATGTGAAGTTCAGTACCTATGCGGTGCCTATGATCATCGGAGAAATCAGGAGATACATGCGGGATAACAACAGTATCCGTGTGAGCCGTTCTCTTAGAGACACAGCGTACAAGGCAATCTATGCCAAGGAAAATTATGTGAAGCAATACCAGAAGGAGCCGACGGTGCAGGAGATCGCGCAGGAGATCGGTATATCCAAGGAGGATATCGTATTTGCGCTGGATGCCATCCAGGCGCCTATGAGTCTGAATGAGCCGGTATATAATGACGGCGGGGATGCGCTGTATGTGATGGATCAGTTAAGCGATACGAAGAACAAGGAAGACAGATGGGTGGAAAATCTTTCTCTTGAAGCAGCGATGGAGCATTTGAGCGAGCGGGAGAGGTATATTATAAGATTGCGGTTTTTCGAAGGGCGAACGCAGATGGAGGTGGCAGAGGATGTAGGAATCTCCCAGGCACAGGTAAGCCGGCTTGAGAAAAATGCATTAAGGACTATGAGGCAGTATTTATCATAAAATACTGCCTCAGTACTTGAAATTCTTTTAAGTTCATACTATCATGGAGGAAGACGGAGGAAATTAAGGATGATGAAAGCATGTATTTTTGATCTGGACGGAACCCTTACGGATACCATCGAATCACTGACCTATTCTGTAAGGGAGACTCTGAAAGCGATGGGGCTTTCTGCGATTACAAGAGAGCAATGCCAGAGTTTCGTGGGAAATGGAGCTAAAGTGCTCTTGGAGAAATCCATACGGGCGGCAGGAGACCTTGAAGGGGCCAGAATTCATGAGGCTATGGAAATCTACGGACGCATATTTGATGAAAATTGTACATATCATGTAACACCCTACACAGGGGTTGTGGAATTATTAAAGGAGCTTAACGGCAGAGGGGTGAAGCTGGCGGTGCTCTCCAACAAGCCTCATCTGCAGACGGTTAAAGTAGTGGAGGAGATCTTTGGGCGGGACATCTTTGATGTTGTGCAGGGCCAGCAGGAAGGGATTCCGAGGAAACCTTCACCGGAAGGTATTTATGCTATACTGGAAAAGCTCGGGACGACAAAAGAAAAATGCCTTTATGTGGGTGATTCTGAGGTGGATATTGCCACAGGACGTAATGCAGCGATAAAGACGGTCAGTGTGACATGGGGCTTTCGGACAGAGGAAGAGCTCAAAGCTTCCGGGGCGGCATGTCTGATCCGCAGGCCAGAAGAGCTGCTGGAGCTTCCGGCAGATGCAGGTCATGGATATTTGTAAACATAAGCAAGAATGAAAAAGAAGGGAGGGCAGTCAGGTATGTATGAATATGATGAAGAATGTCTTGCGACTTTTCTTAAGAACCAGTCCAGACTATTCGATGCGCCGGTTGCAGAGACACTCGAGGAGGCGGAAGCCTTCTTAGAGGATTGCATGGCAGTGGTGGTGGACAGCATCGATGAAGTGCGGCAGTTTTTAGAGGAGGAAGGGCTGGATGTGGACGGGATGTCCGCAGAGGAATTAGAAGAGGCATCGGAAGTGTTTGCGATACCGAATGGAAAATACTTGATTGTGGAAGGCTGATAAAGATAAGCCATAACTGCCTATTCGGCAGTTGTGGCTTTTTCTAACGCTTCGTCTATTGCACTGGTAAGAATCTGGGAGGTATAAGGATATTCTTCAGAATATTCGATATTGTCCAAAGATTGTTTTTCATATACTTGTTCCGCGATGTTTTCAATCGTCGGCTGAATCAGCGGGTACATGGTCGTCACGGTTTCGTCCAGATTGGAGAAGCGGATGGAGTTGATGTGGGCTTCATCCACAGTGACTTCCACCTCTAACGCCGTGTTGTTGAGCGTCACGGTAGACGTATAGACTCCGGGTACATATTTGTCGGCTTCGGCGCTTGTTTCCCGGCTTTTTGGGCGGAACATAAATATCAGTAATATGATCAATACGATTGCTAAAACTGCAAAAATAGCAGTATATACAATCTCCTTCATATGCAATACAACAATTTTAGTTTTAGAACTCATAGCAGTCCTCCTCGTAATTGTATAGTTATTGTTCTTTATAATGATATGAAATATTTGTTAAAATTATGCATGACAAATTGGAGGCATTCCTGTAGAATGTAGAAAGAAAGAGATGAGGTGAAAATATGTTTGTGATCGTAGGACTTGGAAATCCCACTCTGCAATATGAAGGAACAAGACATAATGTGGGATTTGATGTGATAGATCTGCTGGCAGATAAATATAATATAACTGTAGAGACAAGGAAAAACCGAGCATTGATCGGTAAAGGCATGATCGAGGGGAAAAAAGTCATTCTTGTGAAACCTCAGACTTATATGAATTTGAGCGGGGAGAGTGTAAGAGGGCTTGTAGATTATTATAAGATTGATGAAAGACAAGAGCTGCTTGTCATCTATGACGATGTGAGTCTCGGAGTGGGACAGCTCCGGATCCGTAAAAAAGGGAGTGCCGGCGGGCATAATGGGATAAAGAATATCATTTCCCATCTGGATACGGATATGTTCCTCCGCATTAAGATCGGAGTGGGGGAAAAGCCGAAAAAGTACGATCTTGCGGACTATGTGCTCAGCCGTTTTTCTAAAGCGGAGAGAGAAGAGATGGAAGAGGGGTATGAAAAGGCAGTGAAGGCAGTAGCGCTGCTCCTTGACGGAGAGATTGATGCTGCTATGAATGAATATAACCGAAAAGTAAAGCAGGAGGAGGCATAGCGGATGCAAGCCTTGATAAGGCCTTTAAGTGAACTGGCAGAGTTCGAAGAATTGTATAAGACAAGAAAAGAAAAACCTGGGATGACACGTGTCTGCGGCTGCGTGAATTCCCAGAAGACACATATGATGTACGCGCTTGGCGATGGCTGTAAATATAAAGTCATCGCTTGTTCTAGTGAGTCGAAGGCCAAGAGGGTATATGAGGAATATCGTTTTCTCGACGGCGAGACTTATCTCTATCCGGCGAAAGACCTGCTTTTTTATCAGGCAGATCTTCGGAGCAAAGAGCTGGTAAAGCAGCGGATGCAAGTCTTGGAGGCGATTATATCAAAGGAATCTGTCACAGTAGTAACAACTTTTGATGCATTCATGGATGCTCTTTTGCCTAAGAAAGTGATCAAAGAACGTGTGATACGGATTGCGTATGACGCGTCAATTGATATGGAAGAGCTTGCCCGTCGGCTTTCGGGAATTGGTTATGACAGAGAGGAACAGGTGGAAGGTCCCGGTCAGTTTGCTGTGCGGGGCGGGATTCTTGACATCTATCCTCTGACAGAGGAGCTGCCGGTGCGTATTGAGCTGTGGGGAGACGAGGTGGATTCCATCCGCACCTTTGATGTAGAGACACAGCGGTCTATAGAGAATCTCACGGAGGCAGTGATCTATCCTGCCATAGAGTATCCGGAGAAAGGGGAAAGAGATGTCTCGTTTTTGGAATACTTTGACAGGGAAGATACGCTCCTTTTTTTCGATGAGCCGTTGCGCCTTTTGGAAAAGGGACAGGGTGTGGAAGAAGAATTCATGGAGGCACAAAAAAAGCGCGTAGAGAGCGGGTACGAGATGTCTGACGGGGAGGCGAAGCTCTATACATCACAGGAAATCGTACAGTTGATGAACGGCTATAAGAGCATCGGATTTTTTGCGCTGGATATGCGATGTGCGGGCTTTTTAGTGCGGGAGACTTATCACCTGCAGACGAGAAGCGTGAACCCGTACAATAACAGCTTTGACATGCTGACTCAGGATTTAAAAAGACTTAAGAGAAATGGGTATCGGGTGGTGCTCATGTCCGGTTCGCGCACAAGGGCAAAGCGTCTGGCGGAGGATCTGCGGGATTATAATCTGAGCAGTTTTTACAGTGATGATATGGAACGCAAGGTGGAGCCGGGCGAGATTATGACAGTGTATGGTCATGTGGCGGAGGGGTATGAGTATCCGCTGCTTAAATTCACTGTTATCTCAGAGACCGATATCTTTGGAAAGATAAAAAAGAAAAAGAAACGCCGGGTATATGAGGGGCGTAAAATCCAGAGTTTTGCTGAATTAAAGCCCGGGGATTATGTGGTCCATGAAAGTCATGGACTTGGAATCTACCAGGGGATTGAAAAAATCGAGGTAGATAAGATATCCAAGGATTATATGAAGATTTCTTACGCCAAGGGCGGGAATCTTTATATTCCGGCGACCCAGCTTGACCTGATTCAAAAGTATGCCAATGCAGATGCAAAGAAACCGAGGCTTAACAGTCTTGGCACCCAGGAGTGGAACCGCACAAAGAGCCGGGTGCGGGGGGCAGTGAAGGAGATTGCCAGAGACTTAGTAGAGCTCTATGCGGCGAGAGAGAAAGCAGAAGGCTATCAGTATGGTGAGGATACCGTCTGGCAGAAGGAGTTCGAAGAGATGTTCCCCTTTGAGGAGACGGAGGATCAGACTCTTGCCATCGAGGCAGTGAAGCGGGATATGAGGAGCAAAAAGACCATGGACCGCCTGATCTGCGGGGATGTAGGGTACGGTAAGACGGAGATTGCGATCCGGGCGGCGTTTAAGGCGGTGCAGGAGGATAAACAGGTGGTATATCTGGTGCCCACTACGATCCTGGCACAGCAGCATTACAATACGTTTTTGCAGAGAATGAAGGACTTCCCGGTCCGGGTGGATCTGATGTGCAGATTCCGGACTCCTGCCCAGCAGAAGAAGACGATTGAAGATCTGAAAAGGGGTCTTGTGGATGTTGTGATCGGCACTCACAGAGTGCTTGGAAATGATATGAAGTTTAAAGATCTGGGACTTCTTATTATTGATGAGGAGCAGCGTTTTGGCGTGCAGCATAAGGAAAAGATCAAGAAGATGAAAGAAAATGTGGATGTGCTGACTCTGACAGCTACGCCGATTCCAAGAACCCTTCATATGAGCCTTATCGGAATCCGGGACATGAGTGTGTTGGAGGAAGCTCCCAATGACCGGCTTCCGATCCAGACTTATGTGATGGAATACAATGACGAGATGGTGCGGGAGGCCATTGAGCGGGAGTGTGCAAGGCAGGGACAGGTGTATTATGTCTATAACCGGGTGGAGGATATTGCAGAAGTGACAGCCAATGTACAGAAACTGGTCCCGGAGCTCAATGTCGCGTTTGCCCACGGGCAGATGAAGGAGCGGGAGTTAGAGCGGATCATGTATGACTTCATCAACGGGGAGATCGACGTACTGGTGTCTACAACGATCATTGAGACAGGGCTTGATATTTCCAATGTCAATACGATGATCATCCATGATGCGGATCGTCTTGGATTGTCCCAGCTTTACCAGCTAAGAGGGCGTGTGGGACGCTCTAGCCGTATGGCTTATGCCTTTTTGCTCTACCGGAGGGATAAGCTTTTGAAAGAAGTGGCGGAAAAGCGGCTGGCGGCGATCCGGGAATTTACAGATCTGGGATCCGGTATTAAGATTGCTATGCGGGATCTGGAGATCCGGGGGGCAGGTAACCTTTTGGGAGCAGAGCAGCACGGACATATGGAAGCAGTAGGATATGATCTCTACTGTAAGATGCTTAATGAGGCGGTCCGGTATCTTAAGGGGGAAGCAGAGGAGGAGAATTATACGACGACGATCGATCTTAATGTAGATGCATATATCCCGGACAGTTATATTCCCAACGAGTACCAGAAGCTTGACATATACAAACGTATCGCGGCCATAGAGTCCGGGGAAGAGATGGAGGAGATGACGGAGGAGCTTATCGACCGGTTCGGAGATATCCCGAAAAAGGCGGAGAAGCTTCTTGAAGTGGCAGCTTTGAAGGCGGAGGCCCACGGTGCCTATGTTACAGCGGTGGAGCAGAAGGGAGAGACTTTTACATTTACCATGTTTGAAAAGGCGAAAGTGCACCCGGAAAAGATCCCTGAGTTGCTCGAGCGGCATAAAGGAGAGCTGGTGTTTAAAACAGATACACAGGCGCCGTGCTTTGTCTATCGGAAGCTTCGTAAGAATAAAAAAGAAAACCAGCAGAACTCTATGGAGACTGTGAAAAATATGTTAAATGAAATAAAAGGATTGATAGATTGTTAGAAAGAATGTATAATATATAAGTTAGCAGGTACCAAGGAGGATTCGGATACTATGAAAAAAAGATTATTGATAATTGTTGCTGCGCTTTCGGTTGCGTTCTCCTCGCTGAATGGATGCAGCCTAATTTCGACCAGTCCTGACGAAGTGGTTTTGAAAGTGAATGATTCAAAGCTCACGGCGGATGTGGCTAATTTTTATGCGCGGTACACCCAGGCACAGTATGAGACTTATTTTGCATATATGGGCAACAATATGTGGAATACAAAGGCGGATAAAGATAAGACATATGAAGAGTCAGTTAAGGAGACGATCCAGAATAACTTAAAGCGGATGCTTGTCCTTGAGCAGCATATGAAGGATTATAATGTCTCCCTTTCGGAAGATGAGAAAGAATTGGTAAAAAAGGCAGCGAAAGAATTTGATGAGGACAATTCTCTGGAGAATAAAGAAAAGATCCTGTCCAATACGGAGGCGGTTGAGCGCATCCTTACGCTGATGGCTGTGGAAGAACGGATGCGCACGGCGATCCAGAAGGATGTGGATACGAATGTGTCCGATGAGGAAGCAGCTCAGAAGAAGATGGATTATGTGCTGTTCTCTTATAAGAAAGAGGAGGGGGATACCTCGGCAGATATGACGGATGAGGAAAAAGCAGCAGTGAAGGAGAAGGCAGAAAGCTTTGCCAAAAGTGCCAAGGCGGACAGCAAGAAGTTCTTAGAACTTGCAGGGGAAGCGGGAGTAGAGCCTGAAGACACGTCCTTTGACGCAGAGTCGCAGTCTCCCAATGCAGATCTTACAAAGGCTGCGGATGCTCTTGATAAAGGAGAAGTGACGGATGTAATCGAAGCAGATAACGGATGTTATGTTGCAAGGGTTACAAGCCTTATGGATAAGGATGCTACAGAGTCAAAGAAGAAGGAGATCATCACAGAACGAGAGAATGAGCTGTTTACAGAAGTGACGGATAAATGGCTGAAAGAGGCGAAGACAGAGGTAAATAAAAAGGCGTGGAAAAAGATTGATTTTAATGCTTTGGGAGTTACAATGAAGCAGGCGGAGAAAGAGCCTTATGCGGATGAAGTGAAGACAGACGATCAAGTAGAAGGCGACGAGTCAGAAGAATAAATAAGCTTACTAAAAAAGAGAATGAAATTCGGAAAAAACCGGATTCATTCTCTTTTTTGTCTCATGATCCATCATATCATGAATTGCCGGTGATATCGCAGATAATCTGCTGAATGTGCGCTAATTGCTTTTCGTTCAGCCCGGTCACTTCAAGATAATGCCTGTGGTCCAATTCCAGTAAATAATCAGTGCTCACAGAAAAGAATTTTGAAATCTTGATCAGCATTTCAATTGACGGAAGAATATTGTTGTTTTCCCAATTAGAAACTGTTTGTTTTGAAACGTTTAATGCACTGGCAAGCTGTACTTGATTCAGATTAAAAGATAATCTAAGATTCTTGATATTGTCGCCAAACATAAGTAACCTCCCCCCTCTTTTTCCTTTCAGTGTACAAGAGAAAAAATCTCTTTACGAAATATTAAAGTATTGTTATAATGGACTATAGATAATCTTTTTATAGATAAAAAACAAAAATTATAGTCGTCAAGGAGGAAAGAAAATGAAAAAAAGAATGATTGCATTACTGATGTCAGTGCTTATCTCCGGAGGATTGTGTACGGACATGACAGTTTTTGCAGAAGATTTGAATGGAGGAGCGGGAAGCTCGGAAGAACTGGAAGGTATCTATAGCGGCACCTGCGGGGAGAATGCAGAATGGAAGCTTGAGAATGGGATTTTGACATTTAGCGGCAGCGGGGATGTGACATATCCCTCTGGGAGCGTTTCCTGGGCAGAATTTGGAGAGCAGATTCGTGAAGTAGTCGTAGAGCCGGGAATTACCAATTTTTATGTGACGTATTTTGGAAATAGTAATAATCTGACAAAGATTACATTAAATGAAGGGTTACAGTCTTTCCATGGAGGGATGTTCTATGGAACTGCAGTTAAGGAAATTACGATACCGGCCAGCGTAACTGCGATATTACATGAGGAAGATGACCAGCCGTGGCCTTTGTTTTCCAGTGATATACTGGAAAGGGTAGATGTAGCGCCGGGTAATTCTGTGTATTCTTCTGTCGATGGAGTGCTTTATAACAAGGATAAAACAGAAATGATATATTATCCGGTTGCGCGAGAAGGAAAGTTTGAGGTTCCAAATGGCGTTGTAGACTTGAATAGTGCGTTTTCTAAAAGCAAGTTGTCAGAGATCATACTACCTGATAGTCTCAAAAATCTTGGCAGTGGGTTTTACCTGTGCCGCAATTTGGAAAATATTGTTATCCCTCAAAATGTCAATGTCGAAAACATAGAATGGTACTGTTATGCGATTTCTGGCTGTGATAGTTTGAAAAGTATAACTTTTCTAAGCAAAACATGCAACTTCGACGAGGGCGAACGCCTCAGCAAAGAGCTGGTGATCTATGGATATTCAGGTTCTACCGCGGAAGAAATGGCAAAAAAATCAGGCTGTAAATTTGTGGCATTAGATGCGGAGAACAGACAACCGGAAACGATGAAAGTTAAGGTAAAAGGAATCAAAATCTCAGGTGAATCGAAAAAGATTGCTGCCGGAAAGAAGATAAAACTGACAGCCAGCGTACAGCCGGATAACGCGGCGGACAAAACAGTGACATGGAAGTCCGGCAATACAAAAGTCGCAACGGTGAACAGTTCCGGTGTTGTGACGATGAAGAAAGGTTCCGGCGGTAAGAGCGTAGTTATCACGGCAACTGCGAAGGACGGCTCCGGTGTAAAGGGGACGTATAAGATTACCTCCATGAAAGGGGCAGTAAAAAGTATCAAGATTTCCGGAAAGACTTTGATAAAAGCAGGGAAATCCGTGAAGCTGAAAGCAAAAGTAAAAGCAGATAAAAAAGCGAATACAAAGCTGAAATGGACGAGCAGCAATACCAAATATGCCAAGGTAAGCAGCACCGGGAAAGTGACGGCACGTAAGGCAGGAAAAGGGAAGAAAGTAAAAATTACTGCAGCGGCTACAGATGGGAGTAAGAAGAAAAAGAGCATTACAGTAAATATACGATAAGGATATGGAGCGAAGGAGCAGAATCGTGTCATTGACAGCAATCGTGTTGGTTTGTTGTCTTTGCTTTGGCGTAGTGGCATGTGCACAGGAGCCGCAAGTGCAGTCAGTGCCGAAGTCAAAGAAGATACGTGTTCTTATGGTTGGGAACAGCTTAACACGCTGTGCAGGCAACACTACTGTCAGTGACTTGGAGAAGATGGCAAAAAAGGCAGGGCGTAAGATAACAATCAAACGTGTGACCTACAACAATGAAAAAATGGTGAACTGGGCGAATCCCCTTCATAAAAATGGAAAGAGGCTGTATAAGGAAATCAGGAACGGGAACTGGGATTATATCGTAATTCAGGAACAGACGGACGCATCTGTGAAACAGTCTTTTATAAAAGCAAGCAAAAAGCTGTCGGCGTACATCCATAAAACCAGCCCTAAGACGCAGATTATTTACAACTGCACATGGGCATATAAAAAGGGAAAGAAGGTTTCGGGGAAATGGTACAGTTTCCGCAATATGCAAAAGACCATGAACCGGAATTACCGGACGGCTGCACAGAAGACAGACGGCAAGGTGTGCCGTTCCGGGGACGCTTTCCTTAAGTACAGGAAAAGTAAAGGGAAAAAGAAGAATCTGTATCGGAAGGACAACAATCATGCATCAAGGTATGGATGGTATCTGAATGCTTGCTGTTTATATGGTACTCTTTTTGGAAAGAGCCCTGTGGAGAGCAAGTATTACGGAGGGTTTGGCAAGAGTCTCGGGAAAAAGCTGCAGAATATTGCGGCAAGCCAGATGTAAAGAAAGATACAGTAATGAATCAGTTAAGGAGCAGGGAAGACTATGAAAAGAACGATAACTATAAGAGGAGAAAGCAAAATGAAAAATACAAAAAGAATAATATCATGCCTTTTATGTGCCATATTGTTGGTAAGTGCACCTGCAACACAGATCTATGCCAGCGATACTGACCAAATTGAAGTAATGGATGGCTGGCATACGGTAAATGGTAAAAAATATTATTACCAGGATGGCAAAAAAGTGACAGGTTTTAAAGTAATCGAAGACGATAAATACTATTTCAATAAGAACGGTGTCATGCAGACAGGATTAAAAAAGATAAACGGTAAGAAATATTACTTTGATAAATATTCTGGATGCATGTATATGACTTCTATATATAAGAACTACATTATAGATTACAAAGGCGGATTTCACAAAATGCCGAAAAGAACCGGCAATAAAAAGAAAGATGCAAAAAGAGTCGCTAAACTGATTGCAAAGTGTATTCCGAAGAAAGGAAAAGAAAGAGACCTTGACAGAGTGGGGCGGGCTGCTTTTTATGTATTTCTTTTCTGCAATCGGGCGGAATACACCATGAAGGGTTCAGATTACCGTGAGGCGTACGGAGTATTTTATGCAAAGAAGTTTTCCTGCGCAGGTGCAACCAGAGCTTTGGGGATGATCCTGGATTGCATGGGATACAAGTGGACTCATGTCAATAAAAATAAGAATGCGCATCAATGGTGCAAAGTCAAGATAGACGGCAAAAAAGGATATGCCGATGGCATGGCTGGAATGGCCGGATATGGGAAACATTTCACGCAAAAAAAATAACAGAAAGGCAAGAAATAAATGTATTGCAGTAATTGCGGAAAAGAGTTAGAGGATGATGCGCTGTTCTGTCAGGAATGTGGACAAGAGGTCAAGACAACTATAAATATGAAAAGCGAAAATAGATTATTAAAAAAGAAATCATATTTTATTGTTGGGATTGCCATTGGTATACTGGTAGTTATGGGAATTATTATATGTCTGGCAATTCAAAACAGCAAAATGAAAGATGACAGTACAAAGAAAGAGGTGTCCAATCAAACGGCGGAAAGTAATCAGATTGATTTGTCAGATGCATCGGACACTAAACATTCAGAGACGGATCACATGCCTGAGGAGGAAGAAACTGCGGAAGATGAATACATATTTGCCCATAGTGATACGGAGTATTTGATGGAAGAACAGGTTGCTGTACTTACTGAGGAAGAGCTGGGAATAGCAAGGAATGAAATACTGGCTAGATGCGGGAGAATCTATAACGATGAGAAATACAAAGCTTACTTTGAAAGTAAAAGCTGGTATAAAGGTACAAAGACTCCCAATGAATTTGACTATGATAAAGAATTAAATAGCATAGAAAAAGCAAATGTGAATCTAATCAAAAAGTATGAAAAAATTCTTACTAATAAAAAGATGATTAATGAGTATTATGAACCAGTTCTGACAGATTACCAGCAAGCTGAGGCAAATAATTATGCCGGAGATGGTAATGAATATGGGTATGTGTGTGAGAATTTGTTTTTTCCGGATGTGGAAGAAACATTATATTACTCGCTTATAGACCTGAATGATGATAATATTCCTGAATTGATTCTGGCATCGCCTTTTGCAGGTAATGAAAAAATAGGAGAAGAATACAATATATGGGATATATATAGCTATTCAGAAGGTGCTCCATTGCGTTTGGTAGAAGGTGATGACGCTATCGGTATGAGGTCTTTTTATCATATTTGTAAAAATAAGATGATAAAAAGCGAGGGTTCTGGGGGTGCAACAGAATATGTAACGATCTATGAAGAGGTTGGTTTAGATGAAGATGGCCGGGTCACAATGTATTTGATGGATGGCGTGTATTCTGATACAGGTGTTTATTATGCAGTAAGTAGCGGAGCTTTGGATGGATGGGAAATAACGGAAGACGAGTATGAAGAAGTATTAGATAAATATCCAATAAAAACAGATATAGACTGGTACAAGCTTTCCGAACTTAAAATGGATTGAACAGGGCAGACCGTCCGAAAACCTGCCTTGATATGATGCAGATGACTTGGGTAGATACATCCTGAGAGTTAGGATGATTTACATATAAAAATGCGTACCTTGACAACTGAATAAAGTGTATAAAATCATG
>Ga0209694_1000679_pt1 | contig 49236 bp, 41 predicted proteins | sample GluameincwithD2O_FD_187499 | JGI IMG/M metagenome (GOLD analysis project Ga0209694, IMG submission 187499) | Mouse cecum microbial communities from Vienna, Austria - Glucosamine amended microcosms incubated with D2O (SPAdes) (version 2) | ecosystem: Host-associated > Mammals > Digestive system >... | reverse complement strand
ACAGGAAAGAATCAACAACAGACCAAGAAAAAGACTGGATTTCAAAACACCAATCGAGTTTATAAAACAAAAATATGGAGAAAATAAAACAATTCTAAAGTTGTTGCGTTATTAATTTGAATCCTGCTTGCGTCAAAATAGGTTAAAATCGTTAAATCTTCACTCTCCTTAGACCCATAAGTAAATTCCAGTTCACTTTTCTATCGTATTAACTGCATATAGTTGGCAATCAAATACTTCTACATACGACCGATGAATGAAAATGCAATGACAAAGCCTATGAATGTTGTAATACAGCCATTGAATAATGGCAGCAATACATTATAGTTACCAAAGGCAAAATTAAACATAAAGACAAATACAATAAACAGTAAGAATGCCAATATGAATTTAGTCTTTTTTATGTATATATGTAGATACTATTTGAATTTATACCGTTACTTGTTTCTCTTTTTCTATCAAATGACACCTAATTCATTTTCCTTTATTCACCCCATATCCGAACAACGCGAAGTCACCCTTCATCGGATCATCGGGAAAGACCTGTGCAAGCCTTGCTGTAAGACGTCTGGCTGCGGACATCGATGCGCATTTGCCGTTGAGAAGTCCCAACGCGTTGGCTTCCTGAACAACATGAGTATCCATTGGAATGATAAGGGTGCGGCGGTCGATAAAGTCACTCCACAGACCCAGGTCTACGGGTGAACCGCTGCGTACCATCCAACGCAGAAACATACACACACGCTTACATGCCGACGATGTATCCTTGGGAATTATGGCACCAACGTTCTTGCCGGCAAAAAAAGCCGTGATTGCTGCCACGGCAGAAAAGCCGTCGTGTGCCGTGGCACGCACATATCCGCCAATGGTACCATACTCTTCAAGCATGGCACGCAGCGCATGCAGGAATACATTCATCGTATGATTGGTGTACAGACGATAATAACACTTGTCATTATCCGGAATATCCGCATCGAAACACCCCGACAAAACCCACTCGTGCACGTCGCCTCCCGACACATCGAGAATATACTGTATCTTCGGAAAGAACTGCTTGCGGCTGCCATAGCTCAAGCATGATGCAATGAAAGCCATTGTCTCACGGTTTGCCGTACCCTCTACTTTGTGCATGAACAGGCTCGGATCATCGCGCAAGAACGCCTCGTTCTCATAACGTTCGGCATAAACGGCAAGAATATTATCTGTATTATCCATTTCTTACAGTCCTTTTCATCTGTTTTTGTGCTTTACATACCACGAGTGGGTGGAGAACTGATACATCACAAAAGCCACGGCAATGACAACAAGCGATATGCAAAGGCGCGTGCCATTGCTATCCAAACCGGGAAAGTATCCGAGAGTCAAGCCGACGGCAAGCCCGCTCTCCCAAGAAAGGAAGAACGTGCTCTGCGATGTTCCGCGCTGACAATGATTGCCAAGTTTAAGAAAGAAAAGCAGGAAACGCGAGCCGATAAGTCCCGTACCAAGTCCCATAAGCACCGGCACGATACGGAAAGCCACACCGCCGTCGCGGCACAACAGTATCAATATGGCACAGCCTATAAGCAGCAATCCGGTAAGTATTTCGCTCCGCAACTCGGCATTTACAAAGACAAACTTCTGCGCCAGAAGCGCCATAAAGAAGCCAACCATCAGCGCACCGTAGAAGAACGCAGTGTGTTCCATGCTCAACAGAAGTCCCACGGCAGCCGTTATCAGCATCTGATTGAAGAACAACCGCACGCCTTGAGGCAGGAAAAAGCGATCAAGACTAACCAGACGCATATTCTCCTCTGGTGCTTTGAAAGGAAAATCGACCAATCTTATCAACAATATCGCCAAAAGACAACAGGCTACGGATGTCAGCAACACCGTACCATATCCCAACATACTGTAAAGGATTACAGCCGTCAACGGTCCCAAAGACAGCGAAAAGCGGAAGAACCACGCCGCGGCATGATTTGCCTCCGTACGCAAAAACGACTCACACTTGTCTATAATCAACGTGCTTGTCAACACTGTATGGGCAAGTCCGAACATGGCACCGAGCATGAAACGCAACACTGCCGACATGCAAAATATCGCATCCCGCGACATTGTCGCAGTATCCTGCAAATAAAACATGGCCGCCATGGAGACAGCCATAAGCACTATCGCCGTCAAACAGACATTGTTGCGGCGATAGCGTTGTATGATATAAGACGAAAAGGGAAGCAAAGAGAAAAGTCCCAATCCGTAAACTCCCATAAGAACAGCCGTACACCATGCCTCTCCCGACGGCAACTGCCCGCACCAAAGAGGAAGAACGGGAATAAACATGTAAACTGAAAAGGAAAGAAACATATTGGACAAAGCCAACAACCAGAAATCCTTATGCCACAAACTTACATGTACAGGCGTGTTCTGTGTGTACATCAGTACGATTCTTTTTCGTTAGGGAAATCGCTACTCTTCACATCCATGATATACTGTCCTATGGCATCGGTCATCACACTGTTAAGGTCGGCATATCTTCTCAGGAAACGGGGACTGAAACCTTTGGTCATTCCCAGCATGTCATCGACGACAAGTATCTGTCCGTCAGTACCGTTACCGGCACCAATGCCTATAGTAGGCATCTTTATCTCTTTGGTTACCATTGCCGCAAGCCCTGCGGGAACCTTCTCCAATACCAGTCCGAAGCATCCCGCCTCGTCAAGCAGACGCGCGTCGGCAAGCAGTTTCTCCGCCTCGGCGTCTTCTTTTGCACGCACGGCGTATGTGCCGAACTTGTTGATGCTCTGCGGAGTAAGTCCGAGGTGCGCCATAACAGGTATTCCTGCATCAAGTATTCCTTTGACAGTGTCGAGGATCTCGCTTCCCCCCTCTAACTTCAGCGCGTCGCATCCGCTCTCTTTCATTATCTTGATAGCGTTCTTCACGCCCTCCTTACGATCCACCTGATAGCTGCCGAAAGGCATGTCGCAAACCACAAGGGCGCGTTTCACGCCACGTACAACCGAGCGCGCATGATATATCATCTGCTCCACGGTCATCGGAAGCGTGGTTGAATTTCCCGCCATAACGTTGGATGCTGAGTCGCCGACCAATATTCCGTCCACTCCTGCACCGTCAACAATGCCTGCCGTAGTAAAGTCATACGATGTAAGCATGGAGATTTTCTCCCCGCGTTGCTTCATCTCTATAAAACGATGTGTGGTGACCTTGCGTGTATCGTTAACCAAATATCCTGCCATGTTTCAATGTTTTATTAATGAATATTTATTCTTTAAATAACAAAAGGATATGCCCAAGGCATATAAAAACGGGTGCAAAGATAGCTTATTTTAATGAGACGCAAATATCAAAGCGTATATTTTTTCATAATCCATGCCTTCGTAGTTGTCGATGACAACGTCTGCAAACGGCTGGATATCGTCTTTTCCGTTTGTCGTTGCAAGACCTACAACAGACATTTCCGCCGCCCTACCCGACTTCAATCCGTTGAAGCTGTCCTCAAAAACAACACACTCATCGCTGCCTGCGGCAAACTTTCCCGCCGCCGTAAGGTAACATTCGGGCGACGGTTTGCTCTCCTTGAAGTCCTCGGAAGTGAGGATTTCATCGAACAGTTCCTTCATTTCGGGGCGTTTGCCGTATACATTCTGCATCTTCACCCTGTTCGAACTCGTCACGACGGCAGTATGCACACCATTCCGGCGCAGGCTTTTCACAAAGTCAGCAAACCCCTTTACGTATTCAAACTCCATGTTCCTTTCAAATTCATCGAGCGCAGCCGTGATATCCGCCTGTGTCTTTGGCATGTCCCTGAAGTACGTGTCGTATATCCATACAAGCGTCTGTCCCTTTATCTTATGCTCCAGTCCCTCTGTTTCGGGATAATACTTACGGAACTGAGAACTCCAGAACAGGGTGTATTGCGGTTCGGTATCGAACACCACACCGTCAAGATCGAATAGCGCAGCCTTGAATTTTTCCATATAAAACAATACCTATAATAATTATAAACGGTGCAAAATTACGAAAAATCACTTATTTACCATTAATTACTATAATAATTTTGCAATTAAGCGGAATTGCAGTAATTTTGTCAAGAATATACAAACAAGCAATCGTTTTAATGTTTAGAACATCGTTTTTTACGGTCGTCATAATGTTCATTGCATGTATATCCGTGTCGTGCGGACGTAATACAAAGGCGACTACAGACAATTTAGGAATGGAAATTGACAGTATCACGGTAGATACTGCCGTGTCATTGGGCAACGAAACCAATGCGCCGACATGCAAAATCAACCTCTCCATAAAATATTTCAAAGGCGGAAAACACGCCCGGATGATTAACGACACACTGTTGAGAAACGGCGTTCTCACCCCCGACTATCTGTCGTTGAGCAATGAAAGCCTGTCGCCCGTGCATGCCGTCGACTCGTTTGTACGCCGTTTTCTGTCAGACTATCGTGAAGAATACGGCAGGATGTACCGCAGCGACAGGGAACACGCTGCGTCGTACAACTACGAATACACAGTGAAGACCGACGTAAGGAGCAACGGCGAAGACATTATGACATACATCGCATCGGTATATATAAACGGAGGAGGCACACAAGGCACGCATCAGACTTTAGCCTTGAACTTCAATGTCAAGACCGGAAAGATGCTCAGACTTAGCGATATATTCGTGCCGGGGCATGAACAAGGACTCAAAGAGGCAATCGTCGAACAGCTGTATGACGACTACGACGCGGACAACATCGAAGAGTTGAACGAAAAAACGATATTCGCGAACATCGACATATACGCGCCCGAAAACTTCATCATCGGAGAAGACGATATAACATTCATATATTGCGAGAACGAAATTGCATGCCGCGACATGGGCGAGATACGTGTCACAATACCGATATCCGACTTAAAGAAACTTATAAGAAAAGATTATGAATAGCATACTGAAATATTTCCCGAACATCACCGCCGAGCAACAAGACCGGTTTGCCGCGCTCTACGAGTTGTACAAAGACTGGAACAGCAAGATAAACGTCATTTCCCGCAAGGACATAGACAACCTTTACGAGCACCACGTACTGCATTCGCTCGCCATAGCCAAAGCCATAAGGTTCAGACCCGGCACAAAGGTTCTCGACTTCGGCACAGGCGGCGGCTTTCCCGGCATACCTCTTGCCATCATGTTCCCTGAAACAGAGTTCAAACTCATCGACGGTACGGGGAAAAAGATACTCGTTGCGTCGGAAGTAAGCAAAGCAATAGGACTTGAAAACTGCAAGGCGGAACATCTACGCGGAGAAAACGAGAAGGGAAAATACGACTTTATCGTGAGCAGAGCCGTAATGCCGTTGCCCGATCTTATAAAGATTGTACGCAAGAATGTCGCCGCCAAAGGCATAAACTCCATGGCAAACGGTATCTTCTGCCTTAAGGGAGGAGACCTTACCCACGAGACACAGCCCTTCAAAAACATTGTAGAGACCACGGAAATAAGCACATGGTTTGAAGAAGAATGGTTCAAGGAGAAGCATTTGATATATGTACCATTATAATATGTGCCTACAACGTTTCTACAAGATACGGACAAAACAGCTGCATATCCACAACAAAACAACAAAGCCATGCTCAATATAAAGAAATTCGTATGTAACATGTTTCAGGAAAACTGCTACGTCGTAAGCGATGAGACAAACGAATGCGTGATAATAGACTGCGGGGCAAGAAGCGAAACGGAAAGAAACGGCATTGCAGACTATATACGTGACAACGGTTTGAAACCGCGTCATCTGCTATGCACCCACGCACATATAGACCACAACTTCGGCAACGACTTCATTTTCACCACATACGGACTGCGTCCTACCCTGCACAAGGCGGACGTTTGTCTTTACGAAAGACTGTCCGAACAGGCTGTATATTTCACCGGTTCGGGATATGAAAGCAGCGTTAAGCAACCGGGAACGCTCCTCGAAGACGGCGACACAGTCGCATTCGGATGCCACGAATTCAAGATAATATCAACCCCCGGTCACTCGCCAGGCTCGGTGTTTTTATATTGCAGCGACGAAAAAACAGCCTTTTCCGGCGACACTCTTTTCCGTATGAGCATGGGACGGACCGACCTTGAGGGCGGCGATTACGACCGGATTATCGACAGTCTTACACGCATAACATCCGCTTTGCCCGAAGATACCGTAGTGTATCCCGGTCATGGACCGAAGACATCCATACGCGACGAGAAACTTATGAACCCTTTCTTCTGAGCACCGATGAACGTAAAGGCTGAAAAGATAATATTAGGTATAGACCCCGGAACCAACGTCATGGGCTACGGACTGATAAAGGTGGTGGGCAACAAGGCTTCGATGCTGGCAATGGGCGTGATAGACATGCGCAAGATGCACGACCCCTACCTGCGGTTGGGACGTATATTCGACCGTATCACCGGTATAATAGAAGAGTATCTGCCCGACGAAATGGCGATAGAAGCACCGTTTTTCGGCAAGAACGTGCAGTCCATGCTCAAGCTCGGAAGGGCACAGGGAGTAGCCATAGCGGCAGCAATACACCGCGATGTACCCATACACGAGTATGCCCCGCTTAAGATAAAAATGGCTATAACCGGACAGGGACAGGCATCAAAAGAACAGGTTGCGGACATGCTGAAACGGCTTCTCAACATAAAGGAAGACGACATGACACCCTTCATGGACGCTACCGACGCCCTCGGAGCCGCATACTGCCACTTCATGCAGGCGGGAAGACCGGAAACGAAGGTGAGCTATCATGGTTGGAAAGACTTCATAAGCAAAAACCCCGACAGGCTATGCGGAAAATAATAAGCATAAAGAACGGTGTCGCGCGCATGCCGGAATGGCGCATGGCGGAACCGGTTGACTTCGAACTCAACGACAACGAGCATATCGCCATTGTGGGAAACAACGGTGCCGGCAAGTCAATGCTTGCAGATATCATAACGGGACGGCATCCCATAACAGGCAAAGGGGCAGAATACGACTTTTACCCGAGCAACAGGAGTCTTGTATCGGACAACATAAAGTATATAACTTTCCGCGATTCGTACGGAGACTACGACAGTACCTACTTTCTTCAGCAGCGCTGGAACCAGCATGAGATAGACGAAGACACGCCCACCGCAGGATCGATGCTCGACGAGGCATACAACATGTCGGGCGAAGACACCGAAGAACGGCGCGAGATGCGCAGCCGCCTGTACCGTATGTTCGGCATTGAAGAGCTGTCAAGCAAGTATGTCATACTGCTTTCAAGCGGTGAGATGCGCAAGCTGGTACTGGTACGCACACTGCTTGCAGCCCCAAGGGTACTGCTTATAGACAATCCTTTCATAGGATTGGACACGGAAGCAAGACAGCAACTTAAGGACTTGTTCCGGAAAATGTCGCAAGAGCATACTTTACAGATAATTATCATAATATCAAAGACCGACGATATACCCGACTTCATCACTCATGTTGTCGAGGTAAAAGGCATGAATGTCATGCCTAAGATAACGCTTGGCGAGTATCTTGCCGCAAGAAAGTCTGCCGGACTGCAATCCGTAGACGGCGGAACAAGGGAGAAAGTCCTCGCCGTGCCATGTCGCGACAACGAATACAACAGCCGGAACATCGTGGTAATGAACGGGGTGACGATAGCGTATGGTGCCAAAACGATATTGAAAGACATAGACTGGACCATTAAAAACGGAGAACGCTGGGCGCTGAGCGGGCATAACGGCTCGGGCAAGTCGACGCTTCTCAGTCTGATATGTGCCGACAATCCTCAGGCATACGCCTGCGACATAACGCTGTTCGACAGGAAAAGAGGCTCGGGAGAGAGCATTTGGGAGATAAAGAAGCACATAGGATATGTCTCTCCGGAAATGCACAGGGCTTTCAAACACGACATCCCGGCAATACAGATTGTAGCCGGAGGACTGCGCGACACCATGGGTCTGTATGCCCGACCCGATGAAAAGGAGTATGAGACATGCCGCAAATGGATGGACATATTCGGCATAAAGGAACTGGAAAACACTAAGTTCTTCAGACTGTCAAGCGGTCAGCAAAGGCTCGTACTGCTTGCGCGGGCTTTCGTAAAGAACCCGGAACTGCTCATTCTAGACGAGCCTTTCCACGGTCTGGACGACAACAACCGCCGGCTGACAAGGGACGTAATCGAGGCTTTCTGCCTGAGAAAGAACAAGACAATGATAATGGTATGCCACTACGACGAGGAACTGCCGCGGTGTATCAGCAACAGAATGTATCTGAAACGTAATATAGAACAAGCATAGAACAATGAAGAAACTTTTATTTATGGCGCTTCTGCTCTGCATGACAAGCATAAGTGCAAACGGTCAGGAAGTGTATCAGGAGATATTGAGGCTGTCAAAAAAGGCTGTCAGCGACCCTTCAAAGAGCACTCAGGTCAAGAAGATAAACCTGTTTAAGGTCGACGAACTGAACTATATGGCAATGAAAACAAAGGAAGTAATGCCCGACAGCGCGGTGACAGTGCTCGACTATCAGGCATTTGCCTTATACGAATTCATCAACCTGTATATGGACAAAATGGGCAAGACCGACAAGAAAAAGGAAAAGACAACCATTCTGAACATATTCAAAAGCGCCTCAATAAACAACCCGAGGTTCTTCGACATGGACAAACCTCTTGTTCTTAGCTACTACAACAACGACAACTACCTCACCCAATTCTCGCTCGATACGGACTGGGTGAAGGCACTTGCCGAGGTGAGGCGCATGTTGAGAAGCAACAACATGTAGTTGAAGGGGATGTAAAAAATTCAATATTGGGTGTGTGCATGGCATGATTTCTTATTCATACACGCCCTTCATGGGGGGGGTGTCTGAATAATCAATCACCCACGTTGTAGGGACATATTCTTGTATTTGTCCGCCTGTAACAGTTTGAAAATCAGTGATTCTGTACCGGACAAATACAAGAATATGTCCCTACAAACAGCAGATATTATATTTTGATACATTCTCCAAAGGTTGTTTGTCTAATTCATTGAGTCTGTTTTATTTACATCCATTAACATTACGGCGCATCGTTTTAACAAAAACATGCGCCATTTTTGGAATAAAACCAAACGGAGTTGCGATCCCGACCAAATACGACAAAAATGGAAAGGCAGACATTCACGATTTCTAACTACGGACGTTGCAAACGTCCGTTTTATGACAAACAATCCCGAATAATACCCCTTGTTTTTCCCAAATGCGGCATTTTAGAGTGTGAAATGCCGTATTTCAGCTTCTAATATGCGGCATTTCAGCCCCTAGAGTGCGGCACATCACGACGCAAAACAGCATGCTTTACGATGTATAACCCTATGCTTTAGACACCAGAACCCTATGCTTTACGGAAAACAGGGATGAAACAAGGGAGGAAAGACATTAAAAACAGGTATTCCGGCACGTGCAAAAACAACAGGAAAGAGTCGATCCGGAAGCGCAAGAAGCTGCATTCGCCCCTGAATATTGCACAAAGCGCACCTCTTTGTGCAACAAAATACGGTTCTATAACCTTATGATGGCATCTTCAAACACCCAAAACACGCCATTTAAGGTTGTATTTTCTCTATTTCACATCAAAATCATGACAAAAAGCAGCAGCATGGTTTTAACGTCTTTATATAATAATTAACACGCAAAACACATATATCCGTCCATTTTCCATGACTTTATTTTGCACGTTTTTAATTTTTATTTAATTTTGCATCGCATTTGGTTCCCGACACATAACATCACGATGTGTCCGGGCTAAGATGGGAACCGCAGTGAAATTCTGCGACATTACCCGATGCTGTGAGTCCTTTTTCAGAGGGCAACCACAATGGTCACTGGACTGCCAACGGGCGTGACGAAACACCGTTGACAATATTCCGGGAAGGCCGGTTGCCTGTAAGGATCAAGTCAGAAGACCTGCCATGTGCCAATAGTAACAAGTGTCCGCGGGATTATGGGCACGTAAATCTTTTATTATCATGACTTGTTGCATAAAGAGCCGGAGGCTCATTGCATCCGTATGTGTCGTTGTATCCGTAGCGATCAACGCACATCCTGTCCGGGCACAGCGTCTGCACACCGACTCGCTTTACAGGATTGACGAGGTTGTGGTGACCGGTACAAAGGACGTGACACCGCATCAGACCATATCGAGAGAGCAGATCGACGGCATTCCTTCAAGCTCTGTCGCCGACGCACTGAAGTATCTTGCCGGTGTGCAGATAAAAGACTACGGAGGTCTTGGCGGTCAGAAAACAATCAACGTGCGCTCGTTAGGCTCTCAACACGTCGGCGTATATCTCGACGGAGTGAGGATAACGAATGCGCAGAACGGCACGGTGGACCTTGGCAAATACTCGCTGCACACCCTCGAATCGGTGTCGCTCTTCAATGCCAACAAGGCGGAAATGCTGATGACGGCGAGCGAATACGCATCGGCATCCACCGTGTATATGAAGACGCACCGCCCAGACAGCACATCCCTGATGGCATCATACACAAACGCATCGTTCGGAACACACAAGGCAGGTATGACGTTTTCTTACAAAAAACTTGGTTTCATCGACGCCGCAATGACAAGGAGCAAGGGCGACTACCCCTTTGAATATCACACCGAATATGAAGACACCACCGGCACACGGCGCAACTCTGACATCACGATGTTCCGCATCGAGGGGTGTGCTTTCTATAAAGGTTTGGAGTGGCATACGTATTATTTCAACTCTCGGAGGGGACTTCCGGGCGGCGTCGTGCGGCGGTTGTCGGACACATACACGGATGTAGGCAGAGAGTGGGACCGCAATTTCTTTACGCAACTGTCGTACAAGAAACAGACGGAGAAGTTCGGTTTAAGGGGAATAGTGAAATATTCCAACGACTTTCTGCACTACTGCTCAGACTATCCTGAGAACATTTCCGTACACGCAGACAACAGATACCACCAGCAGGACATATACACCGCCCTGTCGGGAGGGTATACATACAAGGGCTTCGGCACATCGGTATCCACGGACTTAAGATGGTCCGACCTTACAACCGACGTAAAGAACTTTCACTATGTGTACCGTCTCGACAGCAAGACATCATTGTCGGCATTCTACAACAACAAGGGTATTAACATGAACATAAGCGGACTGTACACACATATATCCGACAACACACGCGGAACGACAAAGCCCCTGTCGCGGTTTACATATAACGCACTGGCGTCATACACGTTCAAGCGCTGGATGTTGAGATGTTTCTACAAGACCGTGTTCCGCGCGCCGACGCTTAACGACCTGTACTACACGCTTGTAGGCAACAGGAACCTGCGCCCCGAGTACACAAAACAGTTTGACATAGGACTGACATATACCGACAAATGGCTCAACATACAGGCAGACTGGTATTATAATCACGTGGAGGACCGCATCGTATGTCTGCCGCTGAAAGGGTCGTATCAATGGACGATGCTCAACTACGGATACACAAGATGTATGGGAATAGACGTGTCGATAAACGCAAGATACAGGCAGCACAGCCTGCTTCTTACCGGCACATATCAGGACGACCGCAACCGCACCGACCCTACGGAAGATGCCTATAACGACTATATAGCATACTCGCCGCAATGGTCTTTCACGGCTGTTTACACCTTTACGTGGAAGAAAATGTCGGCTTCGTTGTCGCACATGTTCGTGGACAAGCGTTACTGGACAGCCGAAAATGCCATCGAAGAACCGCTGCCGGCATACAACTGCACCGACATAAAGGTGGGCTACCGGTATGGAGACATTGGCATAGAGGCAGAGTATCAGGACCTGTTCGACGTAAGATACGAGATGATACAGCGCTGGCCCATGCCGGGAAGGAGATTTGCAATAACACTAAAATATCACTTATAGAAAATGAAAAAGTATCTTTTTTTTTATTCTTTTACTTGTCGTGGCGGCATGCTCTACCGATAATGACGGAGAGAAAACCATTGTGCCGGAGCCTCCTGTACAGGTAATCGCCGGCGAGAACCTCATAATATGCAATGAGGGAAACTGGCAGTCGGACAACGGACAACTGTCTTATTATGACGGAAGTACGGGCAAGATGACGAACCAATGGTTCAGAAGCATTAACGGAATAAAGCTCGGCGACACTCCTAACGACATATTGCATGTCAACGACACGCTGATTGCCATAGCCGTAAACTGGTCGAACATCATACAGTATATACATCCCGACGGCAAGGCATGCGGCGCTACGGAGAACGTACCCAACAACCGCCGGATGTGTACGGACGGAAAATATCTGTATATCACGTCATACGCGCATATATGCGGCGACCGTATCTTCACAAAAGGCTATGTGGCAAAGATAGATCTCAGGACAAAGGATGTGGTCGCAACGTGCGAAACGGGTTGGGAACCGGAAGGCATACGGCTGTATGACGGCAGACTGTACGTGGCGAACACGGGCGGATACTCGTTTTCCGAGGCACATGAATATGAGACAACCGTACAGGTTATAGACGCCGCCACGATGAAAACGCTGAGGACAATAGACACCGGCTGCATAAATCTCTACGGGGAAATGTCGCAGGCGGGCAGGTTTCTCTGCATAAACTCATGCGGCGACTATTACGACGTGAAGCCGAAGACCGTGATACTCGACTGCGAGACGGAACGATACCATGTGTTCGACTTCCCTTGCACGTACAACACCACAGACGGAAAGATGTTCTACACGGTGGGAAGCGAGTTCTCTTACAACACCTACGAGTATGTTTACCACCTCTATACCATAGATCCGGAGACGATGTCTGCCACATACGGTATATACAACAGCACCGTTACGGAGAAACTGAAAGAACTTCAGTCGCCGTACGAGCTGTACGTTTCTCCATACACCGGCAACATTTATTTCACCGATGCCAAGAGTTATGCCACGGCAGGCTTCATATACGGATACAGAAGCGACGGCACGGAGGTGTTCAATCCGCAGAAAATATATATCAATCCTGCCCATATTCTGGCAATACCTAATTATAAAGACAAATGACAACCAAAAGAAAACTTATGCTCTCTGCCTTTACATGTATGGCTTTGGGCATGTATGCACAGAGTCAGGACGTCACTGTCCTGCAACTACATCCGGCTCCCGGACAGTTCGTCAACACGCTTCCCGAAGCAAACAGCGAGTCAACCCATGAGGATATGTGCGCAAAAGCGACGGAAAGCCTCAGAAACGGGGAACTGATACATCTCGGTACATACGGCGGATACGTAACAGTGCAGTTCGATCATCCGGTGAAAAACCTCAGAGGCTCTGACCTACGCATCACCGGCAACGGCTTCTACGCCAACGCAGACCCTGTATACGGACAGGAAACGATTGGAGGTTCGTTCGAGCCGGGCATCGTATACGTGGGCGTGGGCAATGATGTGGAGACGGCACAGTGGTATGAGCTGGCGGGTTCAGAATACTATACGACGGAAATACACGATTTCTCCATAACCTACCACAAGCCTACGGCAGAGGAAGGCGAGCACAAACAGTTCTGTTCCGTATACGACAACTACATAAAATGGGAGGCTACGTGGACGGAGAACGGTGAAAGGCGCGACTCGACCGGGTATCATATAAAAAACTCTTTCCACAAACAGACATACTGGCCCTTATGGGAAAAGGGCGAGACCCTGACATTTTCGGGCGGAAAACTGCCAAACAACGGCATAGACCGGTCGGGTAAAGGCACATATTGGGTGCTGTACCGCTATGCTCCGGACGCATACGGATATGTGGATGCGTCGCTGAATACAGATGATTACTCGACGTTTGACATAGACTGGGCTGTGGATAAGGACGGAAAACATGTGGACCTTGAGGAGATAAACTTCGTGAAAGTGGTTTGCGGCATATTCCAATACTGCGGCTGGTTGGGCGAAACGTCTACCGAAGTGGCAGGATTTCAGGATCTGCACCTTATAGAAGGATATGATGACAATCCGATAATCATTACTCCAAAGCAACCTACGGGAATAAGCAATCCCACGGTTTCGTCTAAAAAGGACGGTTATATATACGACCTGACAGGTCGAAGAGTGACGTCTCCCTCACGCGGAATTTACATAAAGAACGGCAGGAAGATTTATATCAAATGACATATTTAATTTTTTAACAAACAATCAATTATGAGAAAATTACTACTTTCAGTGTTGTTAGGCGGCACATTGTGCATCAATGCGCAAGAGAATTATGAGCTTCGTGTGCTGACATTTGAAGACAAGGACTACAAAGGAGACATCAATTTTGCAGGCGGAACCGACTGGTCTTCACTTATATCCGAACCGCAATATGGCGGAACAATGCTCTATGGTGAGTCTGGCATGGGCGTTACATCGGAGGAAGAGGCATACAAATGGAGCGACGACAACAGCACATGGCTGTCGAATATCCTGTCCGAAGGCTACGGTTCGTGGTGCTACTGGTCAGGAGGACACGCCATATCCAACTATGGAACAAGTAATATAGAGAGCTACGGCGACTTTATGAGCCAGCTTACCGTATACAATAAGGATGCGGGAGACGATGTAAGCCGCAAAGGCAACGGACATAACGGCTCCGATAACTTCGCTATGCACTTCGGATATGCAGACAATTCCGGTTATGGATTGGGCGAAGAGGCGCTGCCTGCACTGAAATTCAGTGACGGAACGGCACGGGTTGTCGACCACATGTACGTGACAAACAGCACATACGCCCTGAACTGTTATGTAAACGGTAACAGTCTTACGGCAAATATAGGTCCTGACGATTGGGTGAAGATTGTTGCTACAGGATATAACGGCGACGAGAAGACAGGTACTGCGGAGATATATCTTTGCAACGGTCCCGAGAATATCATCATGGACTGGACGAAGTTTGAGTTATCATCGCTTGGCGAAGTAACGAAAATCACATTCAATATAACAGGTTCTTCAGATAACGGTTACGGTTTTTCACAACCTGCATATTTCGCATACGATGACGTTGCCGTGCGTTTCCCGAAATCAAATACTACGGATATAAATGAAATTACAAGCAGCACGAAAACCCAGAAAGAAGACGTATACGACCTGCAGGGGCGTCGTGTAAACAACCCACGACACGGTTTATACATCAAGAACGGCAGGAAAGTCCTGATGAAATAAAACGATATTACAAATGAACAAATAATGTCCGACGAATTGAAAGCCTTTACTACTTATTTCAATTCATCGGACATCATTTATACTTTTATACTGTTTCTTCGCTCTCGTATACTCACTTTGTATAACGGAAAGCCTCCATATTTATATACCTCCGTTTCATAAAACGCTTGTAAATATTGCGTATCCAGAGATTATACAGGGCAATGAATGCAAGTCCTGTAACCAAAAGCAGGAGATATGCCGTAACCTCATTTAACGCAACCCTGAGCAAAGAAATAAGTATGACAGGCATGAACAAGGCTATCATCTCTGCCACAATCTGGAAATAGTTGGTCTCCATATTCCCCTTGCTTATGAATTTTGTGTTCAATGGAATGGTCTGCTTGTTATATACAGCCATTTGCATGAGCATACAATAAATGGGTCCGACCGTGAAAATCATCATGGAAAAGAGCATCAGGAACGAACATCTGCCTACAAAAGCGACAGGTGTCATCAGCAAAAACGGCAGCAACAGCATCGTACCATGGAAATAATACTTTGCCTTCAGCAGGTAGAAAATATTCTCCTTGTGCGACATTAAACCGTCCATATAGTTGCCTTCGGCACTCATTATCTTTATCAACGTGGTCGCACCGTATAATACAAATGTGTATACTATCCAGAAATCGTGCGAGAAACTGTTGTATTCATAGAAATCAGTAAACGATATCAGCATGCTAAGACCCGTGATAAGACATGTGGAGACAATGAATGAGCGACGCATGTTCTTGTTTCTCATTATGCTTTTTACCTCAAGTTTAAGATATTCTCCCAATTCCCCGAAACGGTCGAGCGCGTAAAGTTCCGTCACATTCTTCATCTTTGTCTTCTCCACATTACCGCTCTCGATATACGTAAAATGGTATTGCATCTTCCTGTTTATGAAGAAGAATGCCGCGATAACCGCAAAAAGGATGGTATATGCCAACGGATTATAATCGGCGAAGCATCTGCCGACATACGAGAAAATATCGAAGAAATTGTCTATGTCCGCCAAGTACCAGGGCATGAACAGCAAGGCGTAGACCGCAGCCGGCAACAGCCACCACAGCATGCTTACGCTAAGCAATGTACGCACAAGCATATACCACTGGCTGTTGATTATGACAATGAGCTGGAAAGTGATAAGGAAACAAAGCGACACAAGCAATCCTTCACTGAAAAGCATTGTCATTATGGCATAAGGAACGGTTATCAGCATCCACTGAAGATTGTTTAGAGACACCATACTTGACAGAACGAAAGACTCCACGCACGCATACTTGGGCATGGGCAGCAGCATATACGGCTTTACAAGTTGCGAAGGGGTCTGCTGTCCGATAAAACGGAAGAAGAAGTCCAGCACAAGCAGGAATGGCATAAGTGCAAATATGAACTCGTATGAAGTGAGTGTTTCGGAGTCGTTTGCCACAACAGCAAGCATAACGGAAATCATCAGCATGTATACATACATGAACGCAGCAAGCAAATACATGACAAACTTTGCCACCCTGTTCTGCTCAAACACCATGCTGCGCCTCTCTGACAACCGTATGTGACGGCGCAATATCCTGAAAAGCTGAAAGCGGTTCATCTTATCTCAAGTCTATTATCTCGGCATGAGGGAACTCTCGTGCATTGAAACGGAACGCACTGTCACTGATGTTGGAAGCCTTGAAACCGGAAATGGCAACGGTTGTCCAGCCGGAAGACTGCAACATCTTCACTTCCTTGGGCAGATAATCCTTGCCTACTGTAATATACATCTCCTTTATCGAACGGCTTTTGTTGGTGGCAACAAGATGTATCTGCCAGCCGGAAGCAACATTTTTCATGCTAAGGTTAAAGCCGTTCTTATACAATGTTATAAACTTATAAGGGTTCATTGCCTGCTGCTGGGCCTCGGTGGGATTGCTCACATTCACCTCTTGCGAGCTTTTCATATATGTCCACTGCGTCTTTCCGTCGAACCAAACAATAGCATCGGAAGTACGTGCCGTGAACTTATTGCCTTTTATGGATATTCTTCCGGAAGCGTTTCCATGCTTTCCCTTTATCGTAAAAGAGGCAGACGCCCCACCCTTTCTGCCGACAATTGAAGCCGTCTTGTCCAATATCTTACGTGCCTGAACCTGTGTCTGTGCAGACATGCACAAGGAAAAGACCGTCAAAGTCAATAAAAATACAAATCTTTTCATACCTTAATCTCCTGTCAGTTTCTTATATTGTTGATAACATTAGTCAAACTATTCTCATCCTGGATCAACACTTCGCGCGGCTTACCGCCCTGAGCGGCACCGACGATGCCGAGCTTTTCCATCTGGTCCATAAGTCGTCCCGCCCTGTTATAGCCTATGGAAAAGCGCCTTTGTATCATACTTGTAGAACCTTGTTGCGTGGCAATAATTGCGCGTGCCGCCTCTTCAAACAGCGGATCGAGGTTCTGTACGTCCATAGAACCGCCACCCATATCGGAGCCGTCATCCTGTATTGGCTCGGGAAGTTCCATCGGCTCTACCGGTCCGGGCTGCTGTTCTATATGCTGATTTATGCGTTCTACTTCAGGAGTGTCAACAAAAGCACACTGAACGCGTGTCGGCTCGTTGCCGTTAAGGAACAGCAAGTCACCCCTACCGATGAGTTGGTTTGCTCCGGGACGGTCAAGAATGGTACGCGAGTCTATCATAGCCCCCACTCTGAATGCCATTCGTCCCGGGAAGTTTGCCTTGATGTTACCCGTTATGATAGAGGTTGTAGGACGCTGGGTGGCAATAACCATGTGGATACCTACGGCACGCGCCAACTGAGCGATACGTGCAATAGGCAGTTCTATCTCCTTTCCGGCAGTCATTATCAGATCGCCGAACTCATCTATTATGACTACTATATAGGGCATGTATTCATGACCATGCGTAAGATTAAGCCTGTGGTTTACATACTTCTCGTTATATTCCTTGATATTTCTCACACCGGCAGACTTAAGCAGGTCATAACGTGTATCCATAAGTCGGCACAAACTGTTCAACGTACGTATAACCTTTGTCACATCTGTTATTATAGGCTCCTCGTTGTCATCAGAGACTTTTGCAAGGAAATGATTTACGATAGGCGAATATATGCTGAACTCCACCTTCTTGGGGTCGATAAGTACGAGTTTAAGTTCGTTGGGATGCTTCTTATACAGCAACGATGTAATAATGGCATTAAGTCCGACGGACTTTCCTTGTCCCGTTGCACCGGCTACAAGCAAGTGGGGTATCTTTGCAAGGTCCACCATAAACACCTCGTTTGTAATAGTCTTGCCTATCGCTATGGGCAGATCCATTTTCGTTTCCTGGAATTTACGCGAGTTCAGGATACTCTCCATGGACACGATGTTGGGCTTTGCATTGGGCACTTCGATACCGATAGTACCCTTTCCGGGTATCGGTGCGATTATACGTATGCCCAAAGCCGAAAGGCTCAGTGCAATGTCGTCCTCAAGATTACGTATCTTTGAAACGCGTATGCCGTCCTCAAGCGTTATCTCGTACAGTGTGATTGTCGGACCTACAGTGGCTGTAATGGTGCGTACCTGTACGCCGAAGTTGTTCAATACCTCTACAATACGGTTCTTGTTTGCCGTCTGTTCCTTCATGTCAATGTAAGGCTTGCCGTCATTGTCATATTTCTTAAGCAGGTCGAGTGTGGGGTATTTATACTTTGTCCACGGTTCTTTTGGGTTTATCGGAGTGTTGATATCCGGTTCGGTAACAAGCGTTTTATCATCGGCTCCCTCTTCTGTCTCCGTTTCCTTCACTGTAAATCCGGGCTCTTCTACATTGCCTAAATCCGCCTTGATACGGTTTTCTATCACCGGAACCGAAGCCATACCGGCATTGCCAAAGTCTACTGTCTGAGGTTGCGGGTCATCAAAAACTTCCGGATCTTCAACATACGGTATCTTCTTTTCCTCATTATCCGCAGTGTTTTCATCACTCTCATTCCCTACCCTGACTCTAAACTTAACCTTGTTTGTTATGAGACTTACGGGGTTAAGCAGTTTTCTGACAACCGTTACGGTCTCACTGCTTATATATGTAAGGAACATTATTGCCACAAGAAACAACACAGCCATCAGTCCTGGAACGCCAATGACATTTTCAAGCCACTGACAACAAAACAGTCCGTGGTCGCCTCCGGGGCTGAAAATGAGGTCTCCGGCAAACGGAGCAAGAAACTTGGATAATGCCACTGAAGACCAAAGCATGATAATGGTGAGGCACATGAAACATTTAAGCAGCCCTACATTATATGCCTTTACCATTTTAAGTCCGAGCAAAGCCATAAACACAGGAATGACAAATGCGGCAAATCCAAAGCACCTTGACATGAAGAAATATGCGGCAAAGGCACCGAGCGAACCGCAACTGTTATGGAAAACCCTTTCGCTGTTGCTCCATTCACCGGGTTTAAGATCAAGGATAATGCTCTGATCGTTCTGTCCCGATATTATATAAGATATGAATGCAATTACAAGAAATACAGACAACAACAATATTAATATACCGAATATGAAATTAAAAATATCATTCTGAAATATGTTGCTGATACCCATTATTTCGCTAAACCCTGTCTTACGGGTATTCTTTTTCTTAGCCATCCGGAAATATAATGATTTATTATTTTTATAAAAGAGTTGAATATATTAAATGCAAAAGTAACTGAAAAAACCTAGAAAGAGCCATAAAATCGCTTTTTTTTTCTAATTTTGCACATCGTTATAAATCACTTGGATGAAAAAAGTTTTATACAATAGGTTTGACAAGAAAAAGATAGCAGAATTGCCACAGGCTGTTTTCGGTGGCCGCATAATAGTCATCATATCTCCGGAGGAAACAGAAAAGGCTGTAAAGTTCCTGCTTTCACACGACATATTGGGCATTGACACCGAAACACGTCCGTCTTTCAAGAAAGGAAGAACCTACAAAGTGTCCCTGCTTCAAGTGTCCACGCATGATATATGTTTCCTTTTCAGACTGAACCATACAGGAATGACACCGGCAATAATAAGACTGTTGGAGGATCAAAGTGTGCCCAAAGTCGGCGTATCACTGCATGATGACATCCTCTCTCTCCACAGATGTGCCGACTTCCAACCCGGAAATTTCATCGATCTGCAGCAACGTGTAGGCGAAATCGGCATAGAAGACCTCAGCCTTCAGAAACTCTATGCCAACTTCTTCCACGAGAAGATAAGCAAGAACCAAAGGCTTACAAACTGGGAATGCGACATATTGTCCGACAGACAAAAGCTGTATGCAGCCACCGATGCATGGGCATGCATCATGCTTTATGAAGAACTGATGAGGATAGAACGTACAAAAGACTACGAACTTGTTATAACCGAAGAAAACAATATAAGCAATGTATAAGAACATATACCTGAAAAAGGGGAAAGAAGAAAGCCTGCGCCGATTTCATCCATGGGTGTTTTCCGGTGCGATACACCACACCGACGATGGAATAGAAGAAGGTGAAACGGTGAGAATAATCGCAGAAAACGGCGATTTCATCGCAACAGGACATTTCCAGATAGGCAGTATCGCCGTGAGAGTGCTGTCTTTCGACGATGTGGAAATAGACGATGAATTCTGGAAAAACAAGCTGAAACAGGCTTTGGACATGCGCATCGGTGCCGGAATTGCAGACAATGCCCGCAACAACACCTACAGGCTTGTACACGGAGAGGGTGACAATCTGCCCGGGCTTGTAATAGACTGCTACGGCAAGACAGCCGTAATGCAGGCGCACAGCGTAGGCATGCACATCCACAGAAACACCATAGCACGCATATTGACCGATGTTATGGGCAGCAGAATAGAGAATGTCTTTTATAAAAGTGAGACCACACTGCCCTATAAAGCGGAACTCGGACAGGAAAACGGCTTCATATATGGCGGAAGCAATGACAACATTGCAATGGAAAACGGACTGAAGTTTTATGTGGACTGGCTTAAAGGGCAAAAAACAGGGTTCTTTGTTGACCAGCGGGATAACCGCAGTCTGCTCGAACACTACGCAAAGAACCGCAGCGTACTCAACATGTTCTGCTATACAGGCGGCTTCTCTTTCTATGCAATGCGCGGAGGAGCAAAGCTCGTACATTCGGTGGACAGCAGTGCAAAGGCAGTGGAACTGACAAACGCAAACGTAAGTCTCAACTTCCCGGATGACGACAGGCACAAGGCTTTTTGCGAGGATGCGTTCAAGTTTCTGGACAATGCAAAGGATGTGTACGACCTCATAATACTCGACCCTCCTGCCTTTGCCAAGCACAGAACGGCACTTAGAAACGCACTGAAAGGATATACAAGGCTCAATGTAAAGGCATTCGAACGTATAAAACCGGGCGGAATTGTCTTCACATTCAGTTGCAGTCAGGTTGTTACAAAGGAACATTTCAGAAACGCGGTGTTCACTGCGGCTGCCATATCCAAACGAAAAGTAAGGATTATACATCAGTTGCACCAGCCTGCCGACCACCCTATAAACATCTATCATCCCGAAGGAGAGTATCTTAAAGGTCTGGTATTGTATGTCGAATAAGCCTTTTATCAATAAAATATCCGGTTTCATCGCAGAAAAACAGCTTCTGCATAAAGACGGGAAATACATAGTCACGCTGTCCGGAGGTGCGGACAGCGTGACTTTATTGTATGTCCTGAAATATTTGGGATATGACATTGAAGCCGCACACTGCAACTTCAATTTGCGCGGAGATGAGTCGGACAGAGACGAGAAGTTCTGCACAGACCTGTGCAAGAGTGAAGGAATAAAACTTCATCTTGTTCATTTTGACACAAAAGAATACGCCGCACTGCACAAAATAAGCATCGAAATGGCTGCAAGAAACCTGCGTTATGCCTACTTCGAGCAGCTGCGCAAAGACATCGGTGCCGACGGTATCTGCGTGGCACATCATCGCGATGACTCCGTAGAGACACTCCTTCTCAACCTTATACGCGGCACCGGACTGCACGGACTTAAAGGCATCAGTGCCGTAAACGGCAGAATAATACGCCCTTTGCTGTGTGTGTCGCGGGCGGAGATAGAATGTTTTCTCAAAACAGCAGGCAAGACATACGTAACAGACAGCACAAATCTGATAAACGATGTTGTCAGAAACAAGATAAGACTCGATATCATCCCGATGCTGAAAGACATAAACCCGTCGGTTTGCGACAACATTTTCAAGACAACACAGATTGTCGACGATGCCCTGAACATCATAGACAGGCATATCGACAAGGCTTACAGGGAAACGGTACATAACGACGGAAAAGGTCTCCGTATTGACATTGAAAAACTGAAAACACAGATTTCACCGGAATATACACTGTATTCGATATTAAAGGAATACGGATATACACCTGCACAGACAGAGCAGATATATGCGACAACAGCGGCATCTTCATCGGGACGCAAATTCTTTTCGAAGACACACCGGCTGCTTATAGACCGCAATGACATTATCATAGAAAAGAATGATGAGACGGAAAAGAAGGTCATGGCCATGCCCGAAACCGGAACATACATATACAACAGGCACGTCAAATTAAGAATAGAGGCGGTGAAACGCACTCCCGACTTTAGGATAATACCTGCTTCGAACCATATTTATGCCGATGCCTCAAAGTTGAAGTTCCCCCTCACCCTACGCAATGCTGCACCCGGCGACCGCTTCTGCCCGTTCGGAATGAAAGGTTCAAAGCTTGTCAGCAACTATCTTACGGACAGAAAGAAATCGTTGTTTGACAAAGAAAGACAACTTGTTGTTGAAGATGCATCAGGAAAAATAGTGTGGCTTGTAAACGAACGCGCCGACAACAGGTTCAGAATAACCGATGACACCGGCGACATAATTGTCATCAGCATTGTGTAAGAGCATACATTCAACATATTTTCCAACAGGAACAAAGACACCGGAACAGGGATTTTTCCAACAATCTCCATGTTCCGGTGTATTTATATCTTGTATATAAATCTGCTATTCACCCTCGTGACATACCCGTCAGCATTTATTCTTTATCTTATATACATAGGCATCTATCACGGCAACGGCAGTGATATTGACGATATCCCTTACCGAACATTCGAAATCGGTGAAGTGTATTGGTTTGTTAAGCCCCATCTGTATCGGCCCGATTATCTCTGCATCCATGTCAAGCGCCTGCAACAGCTTGTAGGCATTGTTGGCACTGCTGAGGTTTGGGAATACAAGAGTATTTACATTCTTGCCGTTAAGACGTGAGAAAGGATACTTCTTGTCACGCAATTCCTTGTCCAACGCAAAGTTAATCTGCATCTCTCCGTCTATCGCAAGGTCGGGATACTGCTTCTGCATCTCCTCAACGGCAGCATGAACCATAGCCGGACTTCCGCCCTCGTCGGTACCGAAGTTAGAATAGCTTATCATCGCAATCTTGGGAGTCTCGTTGAAGAAGCGCACCGTCATGGCACTAAGCTTCGCAATATCCATGAGAACCTCCTGGTTGGGATGTCTGTTGATAAGCGTATCGGCGATATAATACACTCCTTTCTTTGTGTTAAGGATGTGCATTGTGCCGAAATGTTTGTACTCGGGACGTATGCCTATAACCTCCTTTGCAACCTTTATGGTATTTGAATATTTAGTGTAGAGACCTGTTATAAATGCGTCTGCCTCACCTGTTTCCACCATCATCATACCGAAATAGTTGCGCTCGAACATCTTGTCGTTTGCCTCTTCGAATGTATAGCCCTGACGCTGACGCTTCTCAGACAATATCCTTGCATAGCGTTCACGGCGCTCACTCTGATTGTCATGCCGCAGGTTTACTATTTCTATGCCGTCAAGACTTAGTTCAAGCTCTTTGGCAAGTTTCTCTATCCGCTCGTCATTGCCAAGCAATATGGGGCAACATATTCCCTCCGCCTTTGCCTGTACGGCAGCCTTGAGCATTGTGGGATGCAGGCCTTCGGCAAACACCACGCGTTGCGGATGCTTGCGTGCAGTGTCATAAAGTTTCTGTGTGAGTTTTGTTTCCTGCCCGAGCAACTGGCGCAACTGCTGCTTGTATGCCGTCCAGTCCGTTATCTGCGTACGCGCCACACCACTGTCCATTGCCGCTTTTGCCACAGCAGCCGAAACTTCTGTTATAAGTCGCGGGTCGACAGGCTTCGGTATGAAGTATAAGGGACCGAACGTAAGATTATTTACCTTGTACACATCGTTCACCACATCAGGCACAGGCTGCTTGGCAAGATCTGCAATGGCATTCACGGCAGCCAGTTTCATCTCTTCGTTGATAGCCGTTGCATGAACGTCAAGCGCACCACGGAAGATATAAGGGAAACCTATCACATTGTTTATCTGGTTGGGATAGTCGGAACGTCCGGTGCTCATGAGCACGTCGGGACGGCTTGCCATGGCATCTTCGTATGATATTTCCGGTACGGGATTGGCAAGTGCAAAGACAATAGGCTGATCTGCCATGGAGCGCACCATGTCTTGTGTCAGCACGTTTCCTTTAGACAAGCCCACAAAAACGTCGGCTCCCTTAACCGCTTCCTCAAGCGTATGCACATCGCGGCGGTCGGTTGCAAACTGTTTCTTTTGCTCTGTAAGATTCTCACGATCGCTCGTAATTACTCCTTTCGAGTCGAGCATGAGTATGTTCTCTGTCCTTGCTCCGAGGGCAACGTACAGTTTGGTACATGATATTGCCGCTGCTCCGGCACCGTTTACAACGATTTTCACCTTGGAAATATCCTTGCCGTTCACCTCAAGAGCATTTTTAAGTCCGGCGGCCGATATTATAGCCGTGCCGTGCTGGTCGTCGTGCATCACGGGAATGTCGAGTGTGCGTTTGAGACGCTCTTCTATATAGAAACATTCGGGCGCTTTGATATCCTCGAGGTTTATGCCTCCGAAAGTCGGAGCAATCTTCTCCACTGCCTCACAAAACTTTTCCGGATCCTTTTCTGCCACCTCTATGTCAAAAACATCGATTCCACCGTATATTTTAAACAGCAGTCCCTTTCCTTCCATTACGGGTTTGCCGCTCATTGCGCCTATATCTCCAAGTCCGAGCACGGCAGTACCGTTGCTGATAACGGCAACAAGGTTTCCCTTATCCGTATATTTATATGCGTCATCAGGATTTTTTTCTATCTCAAGACAAGGATATGCCACACCGGGAGAATATGCAAGACTGAGGTCGGTTTGTGTACTGTAAGGCTTCGTAGGCTTTACTTCTATCTTGCCCGGTCTGCCACATTCGTGATATTCCAGTGCAGCTTCTTTTGAAATCTTAACCATAATTATTGATAATCGTTGGAAAAACTAATAAGAAACAGTCGCTTTCAGACTATTATTATTTTAGTAAATAACTCTTGCAAAAGTAATAAAAAACACGATAACACGAACAGATTTTAAAATAATTTATTAACTTTGCGATGAAAACGTATTTCTTATGCATAAAAATAAGATAAACAATACATCCGACGGCAGAAACGGTCTGAAACGCAAGATACTTGAAACCGCGATGGAACTTTTCAAGAAAAACGGCGTAAAGAAAATCAAGATGGACGACATAGCCAATAATCTGTCGATATCGAAGCGCACGTTATATGAAATATACGGCAACAAGGAGATACTGTTGCTTGAATGTATTAAATACAATGATGAACGTCTTGAACAAGATCTTGAATGCTATGCCGATAAAGCTGAAAACGAGATAGACATCATTGTGTATTTCATAAAGAACAAATTACACGAGCTTGACACCACAAGCCCTGCTTTTTTCTGTGACATAAACAAATACCCCACCGTTGTCGACTATCTGCACAGGACTCATCACAGCGATAACAAATCAGACAGGCATGACTTTTTTCTTAAAGGTATTGAGCACGGTTTCTTCATGCCTTCATTCAATATAGAGATTATATCCAAGTTTATCAACATCACAATGAAACATGTAATAGAAACGGAAATGTACAGAAAATACTCATTAAAAGAGATTTTCCATAATCTCATATTGCTGATGATACGCGGATGTTGCACAGAGAAAGGTATCAGACAGCTTGACAAATTTCTTGCTGAAAACCGATAACAGAGAACAGCACATATTTTATATTAAAAGACGAAAGACGACCTTTCGCCGTCCCAAAGACGGCTTTTCAGGTTGCAAAAGGAGGCATTTCGCACAACAAAACACGACCTTTGAAAGGCGAGAAGCAACATACTGTAAATCAACATCTTACAACAGGTGAAAATAAAGCTATGCTTTAGAGGTCGTAAAGCATAGCTTTACACATGGTAAAGCTATGCTTTTTGAATCGTAACCCTATTGCTTTTATTATTTCACAACAGTTTTTACTTTTCAGGTGTCATATCATGACTTGCCGGACACCCTATATCTATACATACGCAAACCGTATGCAGCCACCACGGCAAAGCATATTAGCGGCAGGATGAACGACACGTTGACAGCCGGAAGCGAGAATACTTCCTTCATGTCTATTACCGAAGCCTGCAAAGGAGGCAGCACGCTGCCGCCGAGTATCGCCATGATAAGACCAGCCGCACCAAACTTTGCATCGTCGCCAAGTCCCTGAAGAGCTATTCCATATATAGTGGGAAACATAAGAGACATACATCCGCTGATGCCCACAAGGCAATATATGCCGTAACGGTTCTGGAAGCATATAACGCCGGCGGTAAGCAGTATTGCCCCAAAGGCAAGTATTGCGAGGAGCTTTCCGGGATTTATGTACTTAAGGAAATATGTACATATAAAACGTCCGCCGCACGACAGTGCCATGGCGCATATATTATACTGTTGGGAAAGCACTTCTGCATCGCGCTCACTCATGCCTTCCTGCATGAAATAGTGCGTTCCATACTGTATAATGAACGTCCAGCACATTATCTGGGCACCCACATAGAAGAACTGGGCTATCACTCCTTCGCGATAACGCTTTATTCCGCAGATGCGCTTAAGCGTAGGTATGAAGTTTATGTCATGACTCTGATCGCCGTTCTTTGGCATGCGCACCAAGAAAATAACAACGAACATCACCGCTATTACGGCAGCAATGATAAGATACGGAGTTATCAGCACAGAGAGGTCTGCCTCTTTCAGCGCGTTGAACTCTGCATCGTCGAGCAATGCTCTTGCATCGGTGTCGCGCGGATCAAGACGCGCCTGTATGAAGTTCATTGCAACATACATGCCGAGAAGCGACCCCATGGGATTGAAACACTGTGCGAAATTAAGCCGGCGTGTCGCCGTCTCTTCCGTACCCATAAACAGGATATACGGATTACAGCTGGTTTCGAGAAAAGACAAGCCGCATGTAAGGATAAAATATGCTATGAGAAAATACTCGAAAGCTCCTATCATCTTTGCCGGAAGGAAAAGAAACGCACCAAAAGCATAAAGACCGAGTCCCATGAGTACTCCAGATTTATACGAGAACTTGCGTATGAACATGGCGGCAGGAAACGCCATGGCAAAATAACCGCCATAGAACGCTACTTGAACCAGCGTCCCGTCGGTGACGCTCATGCGGAATATCTTTGAAAAAGCCTTTACCATAGGGTTGGTAATGTCGTTGGCAAAGCCCCAGAGCGCGAAACATGACGTGACAAGAATAAACGGGAGGACATAACTTACCCCGTCTTTACTTAATATAGATTGTTTTGACATGCTGTATTTTATTAAGGCATAAAAAGAAGAACGGGGTTGTGTCAATAAGGAGATAAAGGGAGACATGAGAAGATAAGAGTAGATAAAAGACGTATGCTTTATTGCCTGATCCAAGACAATTGTCCCATATCTTCCGTGGCGTCAGCCACATAACTTCTACTATATTCCTTTATCTTCTTGTTTTTAACACAGCCCCGCCATGTTTTTTATTTATAGACAGGACCGAAATTCTCACATGCCCTGAAGTCCGCACCTTCCTTGTCCATACCGAAAGCGTTCCATGCGGCAGGACGGAATATCTTGTCGTCGTCCACATTGTGCATGCAAACCGGTATGCGGAGCATTGATGCAAGCGTGATAAGGTCGGCACCGATGTGTCCGTAGCTTATCGCACCATGATTGGCACCCCAGTTGTTCATCACGGAATATACATCCTTGAAAGCGGGTTTGTCGCAAAGACGCGGCACGAACCATGTTGTAGGCCATGTGGGATCGGTACGTTTGTTGAGCACCTCGTGTATCTCCGGATCAACGTCTGCCGTCCATCCCTCGGCGATTTGCAGCACCGGACCAAGTCCTTTCACAAGGTTCAGACGTGCCATAGTTACGGGCATTCCTCCCTTTGTAAGGAAGTTTGAAGAGAAACCTCCGCCACGGAAATAGTCTCTGTCTGCCGGACACCAGTTTGTTGCAGCAAGACAAGCCTCGGCATCCTTGTCTGTCATCTCCCAGCACTGTTTCATTACAGGATTTCCTTCGGCATCTGTACTGTATCCGGTTCCGTCAAGTGTTGTAGCTCCGGAGTTGATAAGGTGTATCATACCGCCAGATGCACGCCCTGTAAGTTCCTTGCCTGTTACACGCTTCACAGCCTCCGGACTCCAGTATGTACGCACGTCGGAGAATATTGCGGCACGGTTTGTAAGCAGATGTTCGAACAACATCGTAAGTCCGTTGCAGCAGTCGTTCTCCGTTGCAAATACGTATGCCTCGCGTATACCGTTCCAATCGAACGATGTATTGAGTATTGTCTCGCTAAAATCTCCGTTAGGCAGGAAGTCCGTCCACTGGCGCTGTCCCTGGAAACCGCCTGCTATGGCGTTGTGTCCCAATGCCTCTTCCTTGTATCCTGCCTCAAGCAACTTCGGGTTTCCGGTCATGAGGTCGCGGATAATCATGGTCATCTTGACAACAAACTCCCAGTCCTCGTCCTTGCCCTTGCGGTCTTTCTGCTTCTCGGGCCGGTTCTTGTCAAAGCCTTCATTGGGCACACAGTATTTCTTTGTCCAAGCCATGGCTTTCTCATACTCGTCCTTATCGTATATCCCAAGCTGTATACGGCGCAACACTTCGGTCATGTCCACCTGCTCGGCACGTATGCCAAGATATTCTTGAAGGAAGTCTGCATCGACGATACTGCCTGCTATACCCATCGCAACATTGCCCACCGAGAGGTAAGACTTGCCGCGCATTGTTGCCACAGCCTGTGCCGCACGTGCCCAGCGCAATATCTTCTCAGCAACGTCTTCGGGTATGCTGTTGTCGTCGAGGTCCTGAACGTCGTGTCCGTATATGCCGAATGCAGGCAGTCCCTTTTGTGCATGAGCTGCAAGAACGGCTGCCAGATAAACGGCACCCGGGCGCTCCGTACCGTTAAAACCCCATACGGCCTTGGGATAATGAGGGTTCATATCCATTGTTTCCGAACCGTAGCACCAGCATGATGTAACGGAGATTGTGGCTCCTACACCGCATTTCTCGAATTTCTCAGCACATGCGGCAGCCTCTGCCACACGACCTATGGTACCATCTGCTATTACACACTCTATGGGAGAACCGTCTCCATTTCTTAAATTACCTGATATAAGTTCGGCAACTGCCTTTGCAAGATTCATTGTCTTGTCTTCAAGACTCTCGCGTATACCGCCCTGACGACCGTCAATGATAGGACGAATACCAATTTTGGGATAGTTTTTCATTTCTTATTTAAGCTTTAAATTAATATTTATTTATCAAGATGTTTGTCATAGGTGTTTTGTAACACACAAAAATACTAATTATTCATAACAGCACAAATAAAAAAGGCAGATTTCTTTAAATAAGAATCTGCCTTTTAGATTATATTGTCTGATGATTGATACAAATGCCTTTTCTGTACCATTCGTACAATATTGCCACTCCGTCGTCTATATCCACGGTGTGATGCCAGCCAAGACTGTGAAGTTTTGTAACGTCTGTAAGTTTGCGCGGAGTTCCGTCCGGCTTTGTATCGTCCCACAACAAAAGTCCTTTAAAGCCTATTGTATCAACGACTTTCTCTGCCACTTCACGTATGGTGACCTCAAGTCCCGTGCCAACATTGATATGGCAATTGCGTATTTCCTTGCATCCTTCGGGATATGTATCCTTAAAATCTACATTGAGAAGGACATGCACACTTGCATCCGCCATGTCCTCGCTCCAAAGGAACTCACGCATGGGCTTGCCTGTACCCCACAGGGTTACGGACTCGGGAGTTATGCCGAATTTATTCAACTCTGCAAGTATCTCTTCATCGGTATTGCTTCCGCAAACACCGTTTACCGGTCTGAGGTCAAGGTCCTTGCGCACTGCATCCCAGTCTTTCTCGTTAAGACACTTCGCAAGATACACTTTTCTTATCATCGCCGGCAACACATGGCTGTTTTCCAGATGAAAGTTGTCATTGGGTCCATACAGGTTTGTCGGCATCACGGCTACATAGTTGCAGCCGTATTGTATGCTGAAACTCTCGCACATCTTCAAGCCTGCAATCTTTGCTATTGCATACGGCTCGTTTGTATATTCAAGTTCCGAAGTAAGCAATGCGTCTTCTGCCATTGGCTGACATGCCATACGTGGATAGATACATGTGCTTCCGAGAAACAGGAGTTTCTTTACACCATGACGAAAGCTCTCACCTATGACGTTCTGCTGTATCTGCAGGTTCTCGTAAATGAAGTCCGCGCGATACTGCAGGTTTGCCATTATACCGCCGACATGGGCTGCCGCAAGCACTACGGCATCCGGTTGTTCTTCGTCAAAGAAAACCTTTACAGCTGCAGGATCCAACAAATCCAGTTCCTTATGGCTCCTGCCCACAAGATTTCTGTAACCTCTTTGTTCAAGGTTGTTCCATATAGCCGAACCGACAAGCCCGTTGTGACCGGCTATATATATTTTAGATGATTTATCCAACATGGCTTAATCCTCTATCTGTGCTTTAAGATGTATCTTCTTGACGAACTTCATGTCATGCTTTACCATAATCTTTATAAGTTCGGGGAATGTTGTCTTCGTCGGGTTCCAACCTAATTGTTTCCTTGCTTTCGCAGGATTTCCAAGCAATTGTTCAACCTCACAGGGACGGAAATATTTGGGGTCGACCTCGACAAGCACTTTTCCAGTCTCCACGTCTATACCCCTTTCGTTGACGCCTTCGCCTTCCCAGCGCAGTTCCATACCCGCCTCTTTGAATGCCAGTGTACAGAACTCGCGTACGGTATGCATCTCTCCCGTTGCAATGACAAAGTCGTCCGGTTGCGGTTGCTGAAGGATAAGCCACATGCACTCTACATAGTCACGGGCATATCCCCAGTCACGAAGGGCGTCAAGATTACCAAGATAAAGTTTGTCCTGATAGCCCTGGGCTATACGGCACGCCGCAAGAGTTATCTTACGTGTAACGAAATTCTCACCTCTGCGCTCGCTCTCGTGATTGAACAGAATGCCGTTGCAGCAATACATGTCGTAACTTTCACGATAGTTCTTCATTATCCAGAAACCGTATAGCTTTGCAACCGAGTACGGAGAACGCGGATAGAACGGTGTTGTCTCGCTTTGCGGCACTTCCTGAACCTTTCCGTAAAGTTCGGAAGTGGAAGCCTGATAAATGCGACATGTATTTTCCAGTCCGCAAATACGCACGGCCTCAAGCAGTCGAAGCGTCCCTACGGCATCTGTATCAGCCGTATATTCGGGAACGTCAAACGAAACCTTTACATGGCTTTGTGCTGCAAGATTGTATATCTCATCGGGTTTTGTCTCACCGATGATACGTATAAGAGAAGATGAATCCGTCATGTCCGCCCAATGGAGGTTGACCAAACGGGACTTTTTCATATCGCGTACCCACTCGTCAAGATACAAGTGCTCGATACGCCCTGTATTGAACGATGACGAACGGCGCAGCAATCCATGCACCTCATAACCTTTGTCTATAAGAAACTCGGCAAGGAACGACCCGTCCTGACCCGTTATACCTGTTATCAATGCAACTTTTTTCATTTTCTTTAATTACCTGTTATATAAAAAACTATTTGATTTATTCTCCTGAAAATTCCTTTATGCGCTGCTCTTCTGAAAGTTTGCATATAAGAATTTTTCCTTTTCCTTCTGCAACGATATACCCGTCAAGTCCTTGCACCACAATCTTATTGTCGCCCAATGTATGTACAATGCAGTTATGTGTGTCAAACAACGAAACATCACTGCCTATTATACTGTTGCCGTCGGCATCTTTTGGCGACAACTGAAGCAGAGAACCCCAAGTGCCGAGGTCACTCCAACCAAAATCCGCAGGATATACAAATATGTCTTTTGCCTTCTCCATTATTGCGTAATCCACAGATATGTTGTCACACATCGGAAACTTACGGTCTATCTCATCCTGCTCTTTATCCGTTCCATAAACATCTATACTCTCAAAAATATCGCTTATTGAAGGACAAAACTCACGGAACGCCTTTACGATGGTATTGACATTCCACACAAAAATACCGGCATTCCAATGGAAACTGCTGTCCTTGATATACTCACGGGCAATCTGAAGGCAGGGTTTTTCACGGAATGAGTTTACACGTAATATCTCATTGTTTGCAGACGATGGCAAAGACATGTCTGCCTGAATATATCCATAACCTGTCTCGGGACGCGTGGGTTTCATTCCGAGAGTCAATATAGCATCAGAATTTGCAGTGAAATCAAGGCTGCCTTTTATAACCCTTTCAAACTCTTTGACATTAGTAACGATATGGTCACTAGGAGACACCACTATATTTGCACACGGATCCACCGACTTTATGCGCCAGCTTACGTATGCGATACATGGAGCCGTATTACGTCGGCAAGGCTCACAAAGGATATTGCCTTCAGGTATCTCCGGCAATTGTTGCTTGACAATATCCACATAACTCTTATTGGTGACAACCCAGACATTTGCAGGAGAACAGATTTCTTTAAAGCGGTCGAACGTAAGTTGCAATAAAGAGCGCCCTACCCCAAGCACGTCTATGAACTGTTTTGGACATTCTTTCGTACTCATCGGCCAAAATCTGCTGCCGACTCCACCTGCCATTATAACAAGATGATTGTTCATACAAGACATAATAATTAAATCTAATATTAATAATGTGCAAATATACTTATTTTAATATTCGCAGAAAAATAATGGCAAGTGTCGGACAAAAGTCCGGTGCGCAATGGCTGTGCCAATTCTTTGATGCAAATATACGAAAAAGTATTCTATACAGAACTATATATCTACAAAAAATACCGGTTATATGGTATATAAGTATTACCATACAACCGGATTTATATCAAATAGAAACTACTTTATCAACAATACATGTTTACTATTGCCTCATAAAGTTCCTGCTTGCCTGAAGTCTGCTTAGGCTCACCTGTCTGCTTTGAATATGCAACAAGTTCCTCGAGAGACATCCTGCCCTCTTCAAACTCCTTACCCTTACCTGCATCGAAAGAAGAATAGCGCTCCTTGACCATATTGCATATCGGAGAGTTCTCAATGAGATCAGCAGCATTCTCCAATGCACGCGCCATTGCATCCATTCCTGCAATATGAGCAATGAAGATATCTTCAAGGTCGGTTGAGTTGCGGCGTGTCTTCGCATCGAAGTTTGTACCGCCGTTACCAAGACCTCCATTACGGATAATCTGCATCATTGCCTGAATAAGTTCATAGTTGTCTATCGGGAACTGGTCTGTATCCCAACCGTTCTGATAATCTCCGCGGTTAGCATCGATAGAACCGAGCATGCCGTTGTCTACAGCCACTGCCAATTCGTGCTCGAATGTATGACCGGCAAGTGTTGCATGGTTTACTTCAATATTAACCTTGAAATCTTTTTCCAGTCCATGTGCTTTCAAGAAACCAACAACTGTTTCCGTATCAACATCATACTGATGCTTTGTCGGTTCCATTGGTTTCGGTTCAATAAGGAAAGTGCCTGTAAATCCCTTGCTGCGTGCATAGTCGCGTGCCATTGTGAGGATACGTGCCAAATGCTCTTTCTCACGTTTCTGGTCTGTATTCAACAAGCTCATATAGCCTTCACGACCGCCCCAGAATACATAATTTGTACCGCCGAGTTCGATTGTTGCGTCGATGGCATTCTTTATCTGAACGGCTGCGCGTGCAACAACATCAAAATCAGGATTTGTAGCAGCACCGTTCATATAACGTGCGTGGCTGAATACGTTTGCCGTACCCCACAGCAGTTTTATACCGGTTTCTTCCTGCTTCTTCTTCAGATATGCAACAACTTCTTTCAGATTTGCTTCATATTCTTCTATTGTGTCTGCCTCTGTGCACAGGTCTACATCATGGAAACAGTAGTATTCGATTCCCATTTTCTGCATAAACTCAAAACCGGCATCAGCCTTATCTTTGGCAGCCTGAACCTTATCGGGGTTACCGTTCCATGGGAACTGTTTTGTTGTGCCTCCAAACTGGTCGCCACCTTCTGCACAAAGTGTATGCCACCAAGCCATTGCAAACTTCAACCAGTCCTTCATCTTCTTACCCATTACAACCTTTTCTGCGTCATAATAACGGTAAGCCATAGGATTTTTACTGTCTTTACCTTCGAACTTTATCTGTCCGATTTCTGGAAAATACTCTTTAGCCATAATCTTGTGTTTTAATATTTATAAAAACTATATTATTACTTAGTATCGTGTTTTAATTCTTGATCATGCTCTCCAACCGGCATTTCCACTTGGAATATGCTTCAAGATATTCTGAACGCAAGTGCTCATCGGGTTCTATGACGGCAAGCTTGTTCAATGTGGCAAAAGCTTCATCGTTGTTCTTGTATATGCCGCAACCTATGCCGGCGCCTTTTGCAGCACCGATGCTTCCGTCTGTCTCATACAGCTCGATTGTAGCACCGCTTACTCCAGCCAGTGTATCGCGGAACAACTTGCTCAGGAACATATTTGCCTTTCCTGCATGTATCTTACGTATATCCATGCCCATCTGCTGCATTATCTCCATTCCATAACAGAAACTGAACACTATGCCTTCCTGTGCGGCACGCATAAGATGAGCCTTGCCGTGCTTGTTGAAGTTTATGCCGTTGACAGAACATCCCACTTCACGGTTTTCCAACACTCTTTCCGCACCATTGCCAAACGGAATAATAGTGACGCCATCGCTTCCAATCGAAACAGAATCTGTCATTTCGTTCATTTCTGCATATGATATACCCTCTGGCGCGATATTCCTTCTTACCCAGGCATTCAATATACCGGTACCGTTTATACAAAGCAACACTCCAAGACGGTCAAGGTCTTTCGAGTAGTTTACATGGGCAAACGTATTGACACGGCTCTTCTTATCATAGTTTATGTCACCCAAAACGCCATATACCACACCAGATGTTCCTGCCGTAGATGCAATCTCGCCCGGATTAAAAACATTCAGACTGAGAGCGTTGTTGGGCTGGTCGCCGGCACGATAACTTACCGGAGTTCCTTCTGCAAGCCCCAGCTCTGCAGCGGCAACGGCGTTTATCTCACCCTGAATGCTGAAAGTCGGGACAATATCGGGCACCATTTTGCTGTCAAAGCCATAATAATCCAACAGGAAATCTGCCGGTTTCTTTGTCTTAAAGTCCCAAAGCATGCCCTCGCTAAGTCCGCTTATCGTAGTATTTGCTACACCGGTCAAGCGCATGGCGATATAGTCTCCGGGCAACATGAACTTGTCTATACGCTCGAACGTCTGCGGCTCGTTCTCCTTTACCCACGCCAGTTTGGCAGCCGTAAAGTTGCCGGGCGAATTCAACAGATGCGAAAGGCACTGCTCAGAACCAATCTCGTTGAAAGCCTTGTCGCCATAGGGAACAGCCCGCGAGTCACACCATATTATAGAAGGTCTTAAAACCTGTTGTTCTTTGTCTACACAAACAAGACCATGCATCTGATATGAAATACCCACTGCCTTTATGTCAGAACCTTTGACATTTGCATCCGACATGATCTTCTTAATACTCAACTTGGCGTTATCCCACCACATTTGAGGCTCTTGTTCTGCCCATCCTATCTTCTTAGCCATTATCGGAGCTTCTTTCTCCGGATAGAAAGCGGAAGCTGCACACAGACCATTATCAATATCGACAAGCGATGCCTTTACAGACGAACTGCCGATATCAAGTCCTAATAAATATTGTTTTGACATAATCGTAATATTACTTTATTATACATAGTACGTACAACAAACAACATTCCCCTCCTTTTTTTACCGCTATTTTAATATATAATCATCAAACTCCGGAATATTTCCAGCTTTTCCCGCCAAGACCAACAGGCACATCAATGGCATTGACGGCACTGTCGCCATATTGATATCCCTTATATCTGTCGCGAGAAATATCCACTAAATGGGGTTTCCTATGACACTTGTGACGCTTATGACACTTTTCTATATAAAGAGCTGTGGAATATAAAATATGTATCCTTTAAAGGAAGGGTATTTATTAATATATAGAATGTTATAAGAAATGGCGTCATAATTGTCACAAGTGTCACAAATGCCATTCCTGATTATACCCTCCATTCCTTGCAATCTCATAAAGTGCGCCACTTCACACCGTAAACCTACGCACATTGCAGCGTGATATTACGCACTTTGCAGCGTGATGTTACGCACATTACAAGCTAAAGTGGCATACTTTACGTGAATAACGTGGATGGATAAATCCACCAAAACCACGCGAATTATAAATTACAAATTGTCAATTATAATTTGATTTTCGTGTTATTTTGCCAAATTAAAAACGTCGTCTGAAAGTCTTGTTCTACGTATTAAAATCTGTTAATAGTAATAGTAAATGACGAACGGTCCTGCATTTTGTTATAAACGAACGTGCTTTTTATAAGAATAGCACGTGCAAAAGAGGGGAAAGTACGTGCTTTTGCAGTCTGAAATGCCGCCTTTTGCAGTCTAAAAGGGCTGCTTTTGAAACGTAATCAGGCAACTTTCGTATCCCAAACAATGCACATATACTTGTTTTTAGTCGTAACATATTGATATCAAACACATTCTGCCTGCACGCGAATTTAGGCGTTATTTGGCTCCAACAAGCTTCTTGTTTCAGAATATCGCAGTATTTCGGGGTTATGAAAAATCAAAAAGAAAGGAAAAAGACTGATATAACTAATTATTGATAATTGATAATTTAGAATTGGGGCGTAAGGGAAAGAGGGTGCTAAAAATAATAAGATAAATTGAAAACACACATCAACGTGAAGTTGATTTATTCATATTCCTTCTTAAATAATCAAACCCACATTATCTTATAACAATATCAAAACAAAGACAATGAAGTGTCCTCTACCTTTCGGGGTGCTTCCTCTTCTTTCTCATCCTCGAACAGAAACATAAGCTGTCCCCTATCCCCGGATGTCACATTAAGACGATAAAAACCACGGACACCGGTCTTTTCGATTATCGAACTGCGAGTCTTGCTGTTTTTATACAGATACTGCTTGACATAGCGATAGACATCTTCAAAACATAACGTTCCGAAGAATGAGTTATGTGTATTGAAGACATGACGGGCTATCTTGTGAACACAAAGTCCCTCGGTGCCTGCCTCTTTCAGAATATTCAGTATATCGCGCTCGTAGTCCATTTTTGAAAAAAGGTCGGTAACAATAATTTACCGACCTTTCTTTAAATATTATCTTTACTGTTAAGCAAGAACAATCTTATCTTCCTGTTCTTTAACCTTACCTTCTTTAAACAACCAACCTATACCAAGAAGAACTTCTTCTGTTGATATATTGGCAACTTTTGCTATCTCTGCAACACTAAGTGATTTCCCTGCTGCAGCAAGTGCCTGATAAACGTCTCCTGCTCTAAAACCAACGTTTTCCGCATTAATAACAACCGCTGTCTTCTTTGCAATTGTCTTTTTTGTAGCACATGCTCTTTTTACCGTTGTCTTCTTCTCTGTTGCAGCCTTTGTTGCTGCTACTTTCTTTTCTGCCATAATAATTAATTTAGACCTCTATTTATTTCAATCTTTCGATTAATTGTGCTGCAAATATAATGCTTTGGCACGAAATGGTAGTATTTTCCTACAAATAAATTACGTTTATACAGTATTTTAACACATTTGCCAACAAATCTATTGACCTAAATCAACTTTAATTTGCAATTCGTCAAGTTGCTTTACATCAACGGCAGAAGGAGCATCAAGCATTACATCACGACCGCTGTTATTCTTTGGGAATGCAATACAATCACGTATACTGTCAAGCCCAGCCATTATCGATACGAAACGATCCAGACCAAAAGCCAATCCGGCGTGCGGAGGTGCTCCATACTTAAACGCATTTATAAGGAAACCAAACTGAGCCATTGCCCTCTCAGGAGTAAAGCCGAGAATATTGAACATCTTCTCCTGTAAATTACAGTCATGAATACGCAGACTTCCTCCTCCTACTTCAATGCCATTGCATACAAAATCGTATGCCATTGCACGCACTCTTTCAGGATGCTCGTCCAACAAAGGTATGTCATCCGGATTAGGCATTGTAAACGGATGATGAGTTGCCATCAGTCTCTGCTCTTCATCACTCCATTCAAACAACGGGAAATCGACAATCCACAAGCATTCGAATTTGTCTTTGTCACGCAGACCAAGACGATCACCCATTTCCAGACGTAAACTGCACAACTGAACCCGTGTCTTATTTGCATTATCACCGCTAAGTATAAGAACAAGGTCACCTTCTTTTGCCCCCATTACTTCTTTCAGACTGTTCCATACTTCGGGAGCGTAAAATTTATCTATACTGCTTTTAATGCTTCCGTCCTCATTATACTTAACATACACAAGTCCTTTGGCGCCAACCTGAGGTCTTTTAACAAAATCCGTCAACTGATCAAGCTGTTTACGCGTATAGTTCGCACAACCGGGTACGCAAATGCCACCGATATATGCTGCATCATTGAATACCGAGAACGAGCCCGTGCCTTTCAGAGTATCCATAAGTTCCACGAATTCCATACCGAAACGTATATCCGGTTTATCACTTCCATACAGGCGCATTGCGTCATGCCACGTCATCTGCTGTAACTTTTCAGGAAGATCCACTCCACGCACTTCTTTAAACAAGTGGCGTGCCATGTCTTCAAAAAGGTTTATCACATCATCCTGATCAACGAAAGACATTTCACAGTCTATCTGTGTAAATTCCGGCTGACGGTCTGCACGCAGATCTTCATCACGAAAACATTTTGCAATCTGGAAGTATCTGTCAAATCCACTTACCATAAGCAACTGCTTCAGTGTCTGCGGACTTTGCGGCAATGCGTAGAATTGTCCCGGATTCATACGGGAAGGAACTATAAAATCACGTGCTCCCTCCGGAGTACTACCTATCAATATAGGTGTTTCCACTTCTATAAAGTCCTTTGAATCGAGAAAATTGCGTATAAGTATAGTCATGCGATGACGCAACTCCAAATTAGCACGTACAGCTGGACGGCGTAAATCAAGATAACGGTATTTCATACGTATGTCGTCTCCACCGTCCGTATTGTCCTCTATTGTAAACGGAGGTGTAAGACTTTCACTGAGAACCGACAATTCTGAAACGATTATCTCAATGTCACCGGTAGGAATATTTTTGTTCTTGCTCTGCCTTTCACTTACAGTACCGATTGCCTGAATACAATATTCACGACCAAGTTTATTCGCCTTGGCAAATATATCGGCATCGAGTTCTTCATTGAAAGCCAACTGAGTTATACCGTAACGATCGCGCAAATCAACGAAAGTCATACCTCCCATTTTACGGCTACGCTGCACCCATCCGGCAAGTTTTACGTTCTTGCCTACATCAGAGATACGCAGTTCTCCACATGTGTTCGTTCTATACATAAGTGTTCTATATATTTTGATATGCAAAATTATAAAAAAATGTAGAACAAACAAAAGATTATTAATGCTAACTATTAAATAAGAACAAGAAAGTTTTAATGACAAGCATCAGTCATGCGCATAGGCAGCAAGTACTCCTTCCTCTTCAAAAAGTTCTATTGTTCCGCCTATCCATTCAGTAAAAGGCAACTCTTCCGAGAAATGGTAATATGACCTGACCGTGCCATTTTCTATTTCAACAACACCATTGACAATGATATTTCCACGTATTACCAGTCTGTTTGCAGCAAATCTACCTGTACCTTTCAACAACATAACAATCGTCAAACCGATTAACTTCGAATATTAAATAAATAGAACTACATAAATATATGTTGAAATCAAAAATACAGAATTACGGTCTGCGGATAGTTCTCATGCCGGGATTGGATATTCTTACGGGATGGGGAGTTACACCATTCACTCCTCCTGCCATACTGCCTCTGCCTGTTCCTGTATTTTCATTAAGAGTATCACCACTGTTTATGTTCTGCTGCCCGTTTGAATGTATGTTTGAGTCAGAAGTATTGTGAAGTCTTACCAACCGTATATTATCCACAAACATCATCTTCATAGTGGAAAAAGAAGTATTTTGATTTTTTGTCAGAAAGATAAAACCATATACATCCTTTATTCCTATATTTCCATCATCAACGACATTCAGTGTATAATGAGAATCAGAAGACATGTGTATCGTGCGCGACACAACACTGTCATTAGACAAACGTACCGCCAACAGAGCCACACCGTCTTTGGTTCCGTCCTGATAAATGAAATGCGTATCGAAACTCAGAACCATTCTGTCTCCCTTATGGAATGCGGTATCTGCCTTTATTGCATAGGACAATACATTATAAGGCATCCCGGTATGCAAGACACAAGAACGTTCTTCATTCCACACATCGGCTGTGTCTGAATGCGAAACAGACGAGCCAAACTGCTGTAAATCCCCGGCAGAAGCTCCCATACCTATAGCAGCATTGCCAAGACGTTTTTCTATATTTTCATAAATCGAATGTAATCTGTCTGCATGGCGTGCATAATAGACTAAAGACGAATCAAACTCTGATTGGGTCACACCATGTTTTTTCAATACCGCAAGTTTGTACAGCCTATTGTTATACGCCTGTTCCTGAACTTCTCCGTATTCACAATTAGCCATGCCGTCTGCCATATAGTAGTCGTAAAGGATATTTTCCATATCTCCCGGCTGTATGTATCCGGAAGGTACACGCGGCTTACACGACAGCAAGACAACCGCCATTGCGAGACACAACACTATAAAGCAGTCTTTCTTCATTGTCTCTTAAATGTAATTTGTGACAGTTCGTTACGGCAAAATAATATCAACGACACAACACCAACACTGATACAGGCATCGGCAAAATTGAACACAGGACTGAAGAATATAAATTCATCTCCTCCAAAAACCGGAACCCATTCGGGCCACGTAGTGACTATGAGCGGAAAATAAAACATATCCACCACCTTGCCCATAAGGAAAGAGGAATATCCCTGTCCGAAAGGCACCATATACGATACATAATAAGGCGACGAAGCATTGAATATAAGCCCATAGAACATACAGTCAATAAGATTTCCCAAAGCTCCGGCAAAGACAACAGACAAAAGACAGATATACAAAAGACGTGCCTTCCGCCTTATCTGCACGCATATATAATATCCGAGCGCACTTATAGCCAGAACACGGAACAGACTGAGCACCAGCTTGTTTATAAAAGTCATGCCGTATGCCATTCCGTTGTTCTCTATAAAGTTTATATAGAACCAGTCTGTTATTCTTATCGACTCATACAGACACATGCCCGTTTTGACCTCAATCTTTATGATCTGGTCTATAATCAGGACAAGAACAATTAGTATGCACGCGGACAATCCGCGTGCATACGATATAATATATCTGTTCATTTATCCCTTCCTCGCATTCTTTGATGCTACGCTCAAAGTTGCATGAGGAACCACACGCAGACGTTCTTTCGGAATAAGTTCTCCTGTCACACGATCTATTCCGTATGTCTTTTTCTCTATACGTATCAAGGCAGCTTCAAGTCCCTGTATGAATTTCTGCTGACGTGCGGCAAACTGTGTCAGTTCCTCTTTTGTCTGAGTTGCGCTCCCTTCTTCCAGAATTTTATATGTAGGCGATGTATCCTCCACATCATTTCCATCTGCATTCATCAGTGTGCGCATCATCTGATTGTAGTCACGGCGTGCCAAAGCGAGCTTTTCATTGATAATTGCCTTGAACTCTTCAAGCTCTTCATCTGTATAACGTTTTTTCTCTGCCATAATCATCAGTTGTTAAGTTATATAAGTTTATAAAGTTCCGAAAAATTATCTTCACTTTATTTTTTCTCCACTTTAATATTCAAGTTGAACGTATCGAACTGGAATTCCGGTCCGTCATTGTCTGCCAAAACAATGTCATCAGCCAAGACCTGTCCCTTTATATATTCCGAATATGCTTCCACGGCCTCTTCAACCTGATCTACAGAAGTTATAATCACATTTATACGGTCTGTTATTTCCAGTCCCGTATCTTTCCTTATGTTCTGTATACGGTTTATCAGTTCACGTGCCATACCTTCCTTTCGTAGTTCGTCACTGATCTCAACTTCAAGAGCAACTGTCAGATTGCCTTCGTTGGCAACAAGCCAGCCCGGAATGTCTTCGCTGATAATCTCTACATCTGCGATATCCACCACAACACTCTGTCCTTCCACGTTCAACTCTATAGAAGAGTTCTGCTCAAAAGATGCAATATCCTCCTGAGTGAGGTTTTCCATTCCGGCTGCAATGCTTTTCATCAGCTTTCCGAACTTCTTACCCAAAGTACGGAAGTTACACTTCACTTTCTTGACAAGCACTCCCGAACCTTCTACAAAATTAAGTTCCTTGACATTAACCTCATTCATTATCAACTCCTTGACAGCACATATATATTCTTTTTGTCTGTCATCTACAGCAGGTATCATAATGCTCTGCAGAGGCTGTCTCACCTTGATGTTTACTTTACGGCGCAAAGCAAGTGTCATGGACGTAATCTTCTGAGCCATTCTCATACGCTCTTCCAGCTCACTGTCTATAAGACTTTCATCTGCAACAGGATATTTTGCCAAGTGTACGGAACAGACATTGTCACGTCCGGTAACCTTTATCAGATCCATATAAAGCCGGTCTGCATAGAACGGAGCAAACGGAGCCAACAGTTTTGCCACGGTTTCAAGACATGTATATAATGTCTGATATGCAGAAAGTTTTTCCTTGTCCATATCCTTGCCCCAGAAACGTTTGCGGTTAAGACGCACAAACCAGTTGCTGAGGTCATCATTCACAAATGTATCGATAAGACGTCCTGCACGTGTCGGATCATAACTGTCCATTTCCTTTTCAACACCTTTTATAAGCGTATTCAGAACAGACAATATCCAACGGTCTATCTCAGGACGCTCATCCACTGGTATTTCCTGTTGCGAATAGTCAAATGCATCAACATTTGCATATAGCGCAAAGAAACTATAGGTATTATACAATGTGCCGAAGAACTTACGGCGAACCTCGTCAACACCATTCGGATCGAACTTAAGGTTGTCCCATGGCTCCGAGTTGGTCATCATATAAAAACGCACGGGGTCTGCACCGAATTTGTCAATCATGGTGAAAGGATTTATAACATTACCCACATGCTTTGACATTTTGTTACCTTTAGAGTCAAGGACAAGTCCTGTCGAGATTACATTCTTAAATGCAACAGAATCAAACACCATTGTCGCTATGGCATGAAGCGTAAAGAACCAGCCTCGTGTCTGATCCACTCCCTCATTGATAAAATCAGCGGGGAATGCCTTTCTCTCGTCTATAAGTTCGCGGTTCTCAAAAGGATAATGTACCTGGGCGTATGGCATGGAACCGGAATCAAACCATACATCGATAAGATCAGACTCACGTTTCATAGCCTTACCGCTATCACTTACAAGCACGATGTTGTCTACATACGGGCGATGAATATCTATCTTATCATAATTCTCACGGCTGTAGTCACCGGGAACAAAGCCCTTGTCCTTCATAGGATTGCTCTGCATGATACCGGCAGCAACAGATTTTTCTATTTCATCATAAAGCTGCTGCATCGAACCTATACATATTTCCTCTCCGTCTTCATTACGCCATATCGGAAGCGGTGTGCCCCAATATCGGCTGCGCGACAGATTCCAGTCGTTAAGGTTGTCAAGCCAGTTTCCGAAACGTCCTGTTCCGGTACTTTCCGGTTGCCAGTTTATAGTTTTATTAAGTTCGCTCATGCGCTCTTTCTTGGCAGAAGAACGTATGAACCAAGAGTCAAGAGGATAATACAACACAGGTTTGTCCGTGCGCCAGCAATGAGGATAGTTGTGTACATGTTTCTCTATCTTCAGCGCAGTGCCTTCCTGTTTCATCTCCATACACAGTACGATGTTGAGGTCTTCGGCTTTCATCGCCGCTTTCTCGTCATACTTGCCATCGGAATTGAATGCCGGAGAATAAGCGTTCTTTACATAGTCGCCGGCATGTTTTGCGTATGCTTCTGCATTCAGGCAACGTGCAGCGAACTCACTGTCAAGTTCGTCCATAACATAGTACTTACCTTCCAAGTCTACCATCGGACGTGTATCGCCTTTCTTGTTGATAAGGAACAACGAAGGTATTTCCGCATCCTTGGCAACCTTGGCATCGTCCGCACCAAATGTAGGAGCTATATGTACGATACCGGTACCGTCTTCCGTCGTCACATAGTCGCCGGGGATTACGCGGAACGCCTTGCTGCCCATTTCCACAAACTTGTCCTTACCGTTTTCGCCAACGAAAACTTTCTCAGGATATTCCTCTGCATATGCTTTAACAAAGTCCGGGGCATTCTCGTCGACCTTTGCAGAAGGCTTTACCCAAGGCATAAGCTGTTCGTATTCCATACCGACAAGTTCCTTGCCTGTATATTCACCTACGATACGATATGGGATTATCTTGTCGCCGTGCTTATATGCCTCCATATCAGCATCTTTGCCTTCTGCCTTGAAATAAGCGTTTACAAGAACCTCAGCCATTATAACGGTTATCTTTTCATCGTTATAAGAGTTGTATGTCTGCAATGCCACATATTTTATATTAGGACCTACGCAAAGTGCCGTATTTGAAGGAAGTGTCCATGGCGTTGTTGTCCATGCTGCAAAATAAGCGGTTCCCCACTCTTTCCATTCTGCCTTTGAATTGACAACCTTGAACAGAGCCGTAGCGGTTGTATCTTTAACGTCACGGTAGCAACCGGGCTGGTTCAGCTCATGGCTCGACAATCCTGTACCGGCAGCTGGGCTGTATGGCTGTATAGTATAGCCCTTGTACAACAGTCCTTTATCATAAAGTTGCTTAAGGAGCCACCAAAGCGTCTCTATATATTTGTTGTCATAAGTGATATAAGGATTGTCCAGATCGACAAAATATCCCATTTCTTCCGTAAGCTTGCGCCACTCCTCAGTATACATCATCACGTTCTGACGGCACTTACGGTTATAATCTTCCACCGATATATATTTATCACTGGCATGATTGTCGATGTCAGCCTTTGTTATGCCCAGTTCCTTTTCTACACCAAGTTCAACAGGAAGTCCGTGAGTATCCCATCCTGCCTTGCGGCGGACCATATATCCCTTCATCGTCTTATAACGGTTGAACGTGTCTTTTATCGCACGTGCCAAAACGTGATGTATACCGGGATGACCGTTCGCTGATGGAGGTCCCTCGAAGAATACAAACTCCGGACATCCCTCACGCTCGGATATTGTCTTGTGAAAAACGTCATTCTCATTCCACGATGCTAGAACCTCTTTGTTGGTCTCAACAAGATTAAGACCGTTGTGTTCGGCAAATTTGCTGGTCATATATCTATATATTTATTTTTTATACAATTATGTTTGAGGCGCAAAGTTAAAAAAAAAATCTTCATAACCAATGATTTGTCATAAGTTTAAAATTATTTTAACGCGAGTGCATAATGAAGTCATCTAAACTTTTATGAGATTCAATATTTGCCTTTATTTTTTTGAGGGTGTTTTTGCACTTGAAAAGGGAGTATAGCAGGCTACTCGACCGATGAAAGGGTAAAAACAGACCAAAAAGAAAGGTAAAGATTGGATTTAGAAGATATAAAAGTTTAAGATTTTTATTCGTCATAAAAGTTGAGATGACTTCAATATGCTCTAATATGTTTTACCGACAATAACCCTATGGTTTACGAAGCATAAAGCATAGCTTTACGGTGCCTAATGCATAGGGTTATGATGTCTAAAGCATAGGGTTACGAAAGATAAATAAAAAGGCGGTTATTGTATCATCTACAATAACCGCCCTACAATACAGAACTTATTGGTTCATACTGCTTCCGGCTATTATTTCAACCACAAAAGAACCGGAACAGCCAACCTTAATCCTTAACAATCTCTTTATCTTAAAAACCTACCTTATATATCTATATCTTTTCATCCCATTTTCTGAATGCAAAAATACAGTGTTTACAAAAAATATTATCAATTACAGGTATAAAAAAATAATATTATTCACGTTCTTTTGACATATATCATCTCACCCGTAATCTGTCACCCACCTTAAGGTTATAATCGGGAGACAGCCCGTTCATTTTATACAGACTCTTTAGTCTTATACCATATTTCTGAGATATGGAATACATGCTTTCCCCATGCTTAACCGTATGCGGGCGTCTCTTATATACTTTATCCGCCTTCTTCTGTTTTTTCTTTAAATATATTATCTCGCCAACGCGCAATATTCCGTCCTTGTCACGCTCATTATATCTTGCAAGCTTTCTATATGAAATCCCCACTTCCTTGGCTATTCCACGGAACGTATCTCCCTGTCTTACCGTCAGATAGTAGTTCTTGTTATATTTATGTATCGGATGCAACGTGCCGCCTTTCTTTGCCGGAACATCCTTAGACAGATGGTCTGCCATGAACCTGTCGTATGTCTTCGCCGTGTCATACCGATACAGCTTGTACAGTTCTATGATGCCTATCAGCTTCTGCGCATATGCCGGATTTGTAGCATATCCACAAGCCTTGAGACCTTTTGCCCACCCTTTATAGTCGGTTATTTTCAACGAGAACAGACTCTGATAGCGTTTTTGCTGCGAAAGGAAGCGGCTATGGTCCTCATAACTGTCACGTACATTGTCGTATGCTCTGAAACACTCTTGCCGCTCATCATCGTCGTGGTATGTTTTCGCCCCGGTCCACCCGTGACATTTTATGCCGAAATGATTATTACCTTTCCTTGCAAGGTCGCTGTTTCCCGCTCCGCTTTCAAGAAGTCCCTGTGCCAGAGTTATGCTTGCCGGTATCCTGTATCTCAGCATCTCCTCTATGGCAAGGTCGCGATACCGGTCGATATATGCCTGATAACGTGAGTTCCACTTCATCTGTGCCAAACCCGAATAAGAAAACAACAGACTTATCAGGATAAATATGTATTTCTTCATTTTGTGCTTTCTATTACATTATGCTTATCAATGCAAAAATACTATAAATCATCGGTTTGTCAAAATTACATATCAATATATTTGATAATTATACCGCCAAGCTTTATCTTTGCATGAAAACAAAGGATTATCCGAAAGACTATAACGCCTGTACAGGCATATCAGATAATATTAACATCATCATAAACAGCTTAATATGTAATCATGGAAATCGGAATAAAATTCAAATCGGAACTGAAAGTCACCGAAGCCGACACGGCTGTATCTGTAGGAAGCGGTACGCTTAGAGTGCTTGCCACACCTGTTGTAATAACACTCATTGAAAAGACGGCATGGAAAAGCATTGACAGATATATGGACAACGGCTGTTGTACTGTCGGAACAGCACTGGACATCGAACACCTTGCACCCACACCGGTAGGCATGACCGTAACTTGCGAAACTACACTGACTGCTGTCGACGGCAGAAGGCTTGTATTCCAAGCAGAGGTTAACGATGCCGACGGACTTACAATTGCCAAAGGCACACACACGAGATTTATCGTAGACGGTAACAGATTTCAGGAAAAGGCAGACAAGTTATTGAACGACAAATAACATGAAAACTTAAATTAACATTGCAAATATACATAAATAAAAAAAATAAGGTAACTTTGCCGAAAGTTAATAACCAAGTTAAAAACATTGGAATATGAAAAAGATCATTGCAATATCATTTATGTTTATATTTGCCGTGACAACAATCATGGCACAGTCTGCTGCTGAAATAAAGTTCGACAAGCTGACACACAACTTCGGAACATTTTCCGAAAACACACCGGTACAGAAATGCACATTTACTTTTACAAACACCGGCAACGCGCCTTTGGTCATCAATCAGGCTGTGGCAAGTTGCGGATGCACCGTGCCCGAATATACCAAGTCACCTGTGGCACCCGGGCAGAGTGGCAAGATAACTATTACATACAACGGTAAAGGCAAGTTCCCCGGACATTTCAAGAAAAGTATAACCATACGTACCAATGCTGCCACCTCAATGGTACGTCTATACGTTGAGGGGGATATGCTGGAAGCTAAATAATACTGAAAACAACGAACCGGCAAAGTTTGCGGGTTTTATAAAGACATAATGAGATGGCGATGATGCTTTTTGAACTGCATTATCGCCATTTTTTTATTTTGCATAGATTTACTTCAACCTATGTTTTAAACCGCGAAAGCACTGCATCTCGTCACAATATCAAAACAATATCCCCACTGTGCTCCCACACAGTGAAGATTCCAAATCGAAGTGCAAAATTTTGATTTAGGAATTACCTCTTTCAGAGTATTGTCCGTCCTCTCTTGGGGGCGCGCCCCCAAGAGAGGACGGAGCCAAAGTTTTTAACTGACAAAACAAAAAAAGGAGACCGAAGTCTCCCCGAGATTAACTATCTTTGTTTTGTCATATGAAGT